>Ga0209810_1000259_pt1 | contig 143432 bp, 128 predicted proteins | sample Coa_R1_7_FD_187159 | JGI IMG/M metagenome (GOLD analysis project Ga0209810, IMG submission 187159) | Surface soil microbial communities from Centralia Pennsylvania, which are recovering from an underground coalmine fire - Coalmine... | ecosystem: Environmental > Terrestrial > Soil >...
CTTCAGACGAAGGCGGAAGGGCCGAAACCACCAGGGACATTAGGAGGCATCGCGGCCAGGCTGATAGCCCGTGTTGTTGCCATCGTCGGTCTTGTCGTGATCCGGGATGGTGCAGTGAATGGTGATCGGCCCCTGGTTGTTGGTACCGGTATCCACGCTGTACTGGCCGTTCTCCGGGCAGATGGGCATGGCCTGCAGGTCACGGGGCGTGCCATCCGGATTGCTGCCTACCAGGTTCTGCAGGTTGGGCTCGTAACCGGCAGGATGCTTGATCAGGAAGGCCTGCTCGGCGTGGGCGATGGTCTGCATGTTGGCGCGGCAGGTGCGGCGGCGCGACTCGCGCACGGCGGCGAGATACGCCGGAATGGCGACGGCCATCAAGATCGCCAGGATCAGGACGACAACCAGCAGTTCGACGAGTGTGAAGCCTTTGCGGCCTTTGCGAGAGAAGGTGCGATACATAGCGACGTTCCTCCTTGAGTGTGGAAAAGAGTGGTGATTTGCGCTTTGAAAAGGCTAGGATGACTTACCGGAAATCGGATACCGGATTGCCAGGCTCCCTTTGAGGCCGATTCCGACCGTCTCCTGCGGCTGCGCTGGGGCATCGGCCTGCAATGCGATTACGGCCATAGTATAACCGACTTGCCAGGCGAGCGCGAAGGGCTTAATCGGCACATTTCGCTGTGAAACGACGTAGGAATCCAGGAGGTTTCGCACGCTCCTTTCCGGGGGAATTGGCGGTCGCAAAATGGAGAAAAGCACAGTTGAGACTGTGCTTTTACACAGTTCACGGCAAAAATCCGCTTGCGCTCCGGCAATGGCATGCAGCCTGCAAAGGGCTCGGATAAGAGAGTGAACCGGAGCCTTCCGGGGAGCGAGGGAAGTAAGTATGAGCAGAACGGCTGGCCTTGATAAACGCGGGCTCAAATGTGCCCTTTTATGGCTTGCTCTGGCCCTCTGTGGGGCGAGCTTTGGGAGCGCGCAGACGGCCCACGCCGATGCGGCTGGCGAGAGGAAACGTACCCTGCTGGCCCATGTTCGACGCATTGTAGTTGTGCCGCCCTTCTTCGGCACGGATACTCTGGAAAAAGCCTTCGGCCCGGAGCAGGAGGAGAAACCAGCAGACGCATCCAACCGGGCGAAACCGCCCTCCAGGAAGCCCGCCGAGCCGGACCCGCGCCTGAAAGAGTACGCCGAACAACTGCGCAAGCTGGAAGAACATGCCCGGACTCTGCTTCCCAAGCGCGTGGCGGCGCGCACGCCTTTCGAGGTCGTGCTGGCCGCAGAGCTGGCAAAGGCGTTCAAAGAGTTAAATCTGACGCCCGCCAGCCTGTTCCAGAACAGAGGGCGCATCCGCGATTCCCGCTTTGCCCTGCCGGATGCGGAGGCCGTGCGCAAGCTGGCCTCCTACCTGCACGCCGACGCCGTCCTGCTTGGCACGATGGACGAGCCCCGCCGTACCAACCGCCGATACTTTTTTGATCCGTATAATATCATCAATTATGAGAGCGCACACGTGCGCAGCAAGGCGGGCTTTTTCGTGATGCTGGCCGATGGCACCGAAGTCCTGCATGATTACGTGGAGGCGCTGCAGCCGCTCTCGCGCATCGGCAGCCGTGAATACCTGCTTGCTGACTGGCTGGATGCCACGGCCCTGGTCATCGAAGACATGCTGGACGAATTGACCCGCTATACGCCTCCGAAATCCTGACGGCTCCTTACCTAACCCCCCGGCCCCCTTCCCTTCTAGGGAAGGGAGTGACCCGGCTTCTCTGTTCCGCTCCCCTGTTCTTGGGGAGGGGAGAAAGGAGTGGGGGGCCTCCCCTCCCCTGTTGTTGGGGATAGCAATGCGGAGGGCTGTGGCAAGGCGGAGGCAGGGGCCGTAACGGCCGCGTCCTCCGCAGCACATCGTCGCGCATCTCAACGGCGACTGTCGCCAGGCGGAGGCAGGGGCCGTAACCCTGCCGCCCCTGGCAGTGGGATCAAGGGGTGGGGGCCTTAACTGGGCAGTTGAGTCAATTCCCGGTAGAGCGGTAGTGGCGGACGCCGAGCCGCCATATCTGCAAGGTGAGCGCCAGGAAGATAATCCCGACCGCAGGCGCGACCCAGGGCACGAAGAGGGGAAGGCCCGGCAGGGGAGAACGGCCCAGGATGGCGTTGGCCGGCAGGTAGTTCATGCAGGCCAGCGGAACGACAAAGGTAAAGAAGAGCCGGAACCACGGGCGATAGATGGTCATCGGGTATTGCGCGGTCTCCGTGCCGCCGTAGGTCACCGTGTTCATGATTTCCAATGTCTCAATCGTCCAGAACGAGAGGGTGGCCTGCAGGATGAACAGGCCGTAGAAGAGACACGCGCCGCCGCAGATGGCAAAAAGCAAGAGCGCGACGCGGGCGGGCGTCCAGAGGGCGTGCAGCGCGGAGGCCGCCCAGAGCAGGACGGCCAATCCCTGCACGAGCCGTCCGATGCGCATAAGCTGCATCTCCAGCCCGGCCACTTGCAGGGCCGTGCTGCGCGGACGCAAGAGCAGGCGGTCGAAGTCCCCGCTCTTGACCATTTCCGGGAAGATGTCGAACCCGCGCCCGACTCCCTCGGCCAGCGCGAAGGCGCAGTTGACGATGCCGTAGAGCAGCGCGACCTCCGGCAGACTCCAGCCGCGCAGGCTGCCGAAGCGGTCAAAGAGCGCCCAGATCCCCAAAAACTCGATGCCGGTGATGAGCATCTGGCCCAGCGTCAGCATCCAGAACGAGGCCCGGTACTGCATCTGGCCGCGCAGCGACAGGCCCAGATAGCGGAAATAGAGGCGGAGTGCATCTCCCATGCCGGCTTCATCCTCCCTGCACCACGAGGCGGCGCGTGCCCCGCGCCAGCAGCGCCCGTTCCAGCAACGCCAGCGCCAGCGTCCAGCCGATCTGATGGGCCAGGACCGCGCCGATCTGTGCAGGCGGAATATGGCCCATGTAGACCCGCAGCGGCGCGTCAATTATCCCCCGGAAGGGCAGAAAATTGAGGACCGGCTGCGCCCAGTTGGGAAAGAGGGGCAGCGGCAGCACCAGCCCGGAAAAGATGGTCACCAGCGCGGCCATCAGCCGGACGATGCCCTCCCCGGAGATCGTCCACAGCAGCGAGAGCGTCATCAGTGTCGTGAGCGCCGCGCTCAAAAGCAGCGCGCCTACGGTCGCCACGACCCAGGCGGCGGCGGATGCCGGCGAAGGCGGAGGCTGCATACCCAACAAAAGCCCGGCGACAATAAACATCGGAATGGCGCGCAGCACGGTCGGTGCCGACCGCTGAGCGATGGCCCGCGTATACCAGAGCGCGTAGAGGTCGAGCGGACGCGCCAACTCGTAGACCACCGTGCCGGTGCGGATCATGCCGCGCACTTCCGAATCCACGTTCCAGGGGATCATCCCCAAAAGCGCCTGGCTGAGCCAGACATAGGTGACGACCTGGCTGAACTGCATGGGCTGGGGCTGCGTGGTGGAGCGATAGAACGCCTCGAAGATCATGACGCGGATCAAGCCCCAGAAAAGCTGCGTGGCAAACCCGGCAAACGCCGCCGCGCGGTACTGGAGCAGCATCCGGAACCGGGCACTGAGGATGGCCATGTAGGCGCTCATGCGTAGGAGTCTCCATAGAGGCGGGCGATGATCTCTTCGATGGGCGGGTTCTGCACAAAAAGGTCACGGACGGCGTGCCGGGCCGTGATCCGGCTGATGAGCGCCGCCGAGGAGACGCAGGCCGGGTCGAAGCGCAGGGTGACGCGGTGATCCTCGCGGCGCAGCACGTCGGCGTCCGGGTCACAGACCGGCTCGTCGGCGTCCACCAGGTCCACAATCAGCCAGCGCTCCCGCGTAACGCGCCCGCGCAGGTCCTCCAGCGTGCCGTCAGAGAGGATCTGACCCTGCCCGATGAGAATAACCCGCGTACAGAGCGCCTCAATGTCATCCATGTCATGCGTGGTCAGGATGACGGTGACGCCCCGCTCACGGTTGAGGCGCTTGACGAAGTCACGCACGGCCAGCTTCGAGACGGCATCCAGGCCGATAGTAGGCTCATCCAGAAACAGCAGCGGCGGAGCATGAAGGAGAGAGGCGGCAAGATCGCACCGCATCCGTTGGCCGAGGCTAAGCTGGCGGACGGGGACATCGAGGAGCGGCTGGAGGTTTAGGAGCGCGATCAGTTCCTCCCGGGTGCGCGCATAGTCGGCCTTGGGAACCCGGTAGATGTCGCGCAGCAGGTCAAACGACTCGATGACGGGCAGATCCCACCAGAGCTGGGTGCGCTGCCCAAAGACGACGCCGATGTGGCGGACGTGGGCGAGGCGCTCCCTCCAGGGCACGCGCCCCAGCACTTCGCATCGGCCCGAATCGGGAACGAGGATTCCGGCCAGCGTCTTGACGGTCGTGGATTTGCCGGCCCCGTTCGGCCCGATATAGCCGACCAGTTCGCCGGCCTCCAGCGCAAACGAGATGCCGTTCAAGGCGTGCACCGTGCGGTAGCGGCGGTGTACCAGGCCGCGCACTGCGCCCCAGGTGCCTGCCTGGCGCTCGGCGACGCGAAACGTCTTGACCAGGTTCTCGACGACGATCTGGGACATGCTCTTCCTTTCTGAAAGTAGCTCTTCCAGCATAGCATACGGGGCGCGCTCTGCGCTACCTCACGCAGCCGGAGGCGCTGAGAGGAAATTAGACCCAAGTAGAATAGTGGTATGGCGGTTGTCAGGATAGGGAGGAGACGGATCGGACGGCGCTAAGGGCGTCGGAGGGACCTGCCTGCGCCAGACCAAATTATCTTGACAGCGCGGCGACAGGATTAGTTGCAGCCTTGCTCGTTTTTTTGTGCTCCTGTTATGCAGGCGCGTTCTTGTATTTTTCATCCCGGCGCAGCGGCACGCCATCGAGACGGGTACGTTCTATGCCCGAAACTTTGGAGGTACGCATGGATATGATCGGTCTGCTCTCCGGTTTCTGTATTGGGCTGTTGGCGCTGGCTTCCTCCGGCGTGGCGCACGCCGAGACAGGAATCCTGCTGGATTGGAAGGATAACCGGCTGGCCGTCCTTTCGCCGCGCCTGCCCGGCGGCAAAGTGGAAATCTGGTATCTGGAGGCATTCTGCAGGAACTCTTCCAGGGCGTGATTACCTGTATGCACGCCGATTTTCACATTGGCGGGTTGCAGCCTGGCGAAACCAAGCATCGGCATGGCAGGCTCTACTGGATGAATAACGACATCCCGCGCCTTCTCCGCCTCTATCACCGGGACTTCCCGCATTGGAGAGAAGATGCGCGAGGGCATTAGGAACTCGGCTTACCACCAGGTTTTCGGGCGGCTCAAGCCGCAGCAACAAAAGCACAAAGTCGCCCTTCGGCGACTAAATCCTCCCCTCTCCCGCAGCGTGGGAGAGGGGACAGGGGGTGAGGGCCAGAACGCAAGGATCCTGGCTTATACCAGAGGAGGCGTTCCGATGCGAATGACCGATCTGCCTGTGGGTTCCGCGCCCGCGCCGGTAGCGCTGCCGCACTTCCCGGACCGTCTGCACGCCTTTGTCTGGCGGAACTGGCCGCTGGTGCCGATAGAGCGTTTGGCGCAGGTTGTGGGCGCCAGGCCAGAGGAGATCCTACAGATGGGCAGGGCGATGGGCCTGCCCGATCCGCCCCGTCTGACAGACGCGCAGCGCCGACGGGCCTATCTGACCGTCATCCGGCGCAACTGGCATCTCCTGCCTTATGACCAGCTCCTTCAGCTTCTCGGCTGGACGCCGGAGGAGATGGCCTACACGCTGCGAGAGGACGATTTTCTGTTCGTCAAGCTGGGCAATCTCAAGCCGCAGTGCGTGCCGCTGACCTACCGTGCGCCGGACGCGCGGACCCGGCAGCGCGAGCGCGAGATAGCGGCGCGGATGCAGGCGGAGTTTCCGGAGGGCGTCGGCGCGATGCATGACCCACCCTTCACCTTCGTGGAGCGCCTTTCGCGTCCGCCGGGGAAGCGCAAGGCCAAACCAACGCCGTCCCGCTTCTCCCCGCGCTTCTGCTACTCCTATTTCGCCCTCTACGGCGACCCGCTGCTGGAGACGCAGGCCGATCCCTATCCCGATGGCTACCTGGCCCGGCTGGCCGCTTCCGGGGTGGATGGCGTCTGGATGCAGGCGGTGCTGTTTAGGCTGGCCCCGTTTCCCTGGGACGCCCATCTCAGCCTGCATTACGAGCAGCGTCTGAAAAACTTACGCGCGCTGGTGGCGCGGGCGCGCAATCACGGCATGGGCGTCTATCTCTATCTGAACGAGCCGCGCGCCATGCCCCTTGCATTCTACGAGGGACGTCCGGAACTCAAGGGTGTGGTGGAGGGCGACCACGCCGCGCTCTGTACCAGCCAGCCCGCCGTGCAGGAATATCTTACCGACTCCATCGCGTCTCTCTGCCGCGCCGTCCGCGAACTGGCAGGTTTCTTCACCATCACCGCCTCGGAGAACTTCACCCATTGCTGGTCCCACTTCGGCGGGGCCAACTGCCCGCGCTGCGGTCGGCGTTCTGGCGCGGAGGTGGCGGCGGAAGTCAATACGCTCTTCCAGGAGGGTATCCGGCGCGCGGGCAGCAAGGCGCGGCTGATCGTCTGGGACTGGGGCTGGCCGGACGATTGGGCGGAGCCGGCCATCCATCGGCTCCCGGCAGAGGCCGCCTTCATGAGCGTCAGCGAGTGGAGCCTGCCGATACAGCGCGGCGGCGTGGAGAGCACGGTCGGGGAGTACTCCCTCTCGGCTATCGGCCCCGGCCCACGCGCCCTGCGCCATTGGGAGCTGGCCCGCAAGCGCGGCCTGAAGACCCTCGCCAAAATCCAGGCTTCGAATACCTGGGAGCTTTCCACCGTGCCCTACATCCCGGCCCTGGAGAACGTTGCGCAGCACGCGGCCAACCTCCGCAGCGCGCAGGTGGACGGCCTGATGCTGGGCTGGACGCTGGGCGGCTACCCCTCGCCCAATCTGGAGGTCGTTGCGGAGATGGGCCGCAGTGAGGAACAGCCGCCGACCCCACAGGAAGCCCTGCGGGTCGTGGCGCAAACGCGGTTTGGGGCGGCGCTGGCTCCGGCGGTCGTGGAGGCATGGCGCGGCTTCAGTGCGGCCTTCCGCGAGTTTCCGTACCATGGCAGCCTGGTCTACAACGCGCCGCTCCAGGTCGGCCCGGCCAATCTGCTCTGGGGTGAGCCGACTGGCTACAAGGCCACCATGGTCGGCTTCCCCTACGATGACCTGGATTCCTGGCGTGCCATCTACCCGCCCGAAGTTTTCATTGCGCAGTTCGAGAAAGTCGCCGATGGCTTTGAGCGCGCGATAACCGATTTGCAGCGCGCCCTTGCGGCCCAACAGGGGCGCATTACAGCAGAGGAGCAAGCGGCTCTCAAGGAGGAGATCGGCGTAGCCGAAGCTGCCGCAATCCATTTTCGCAGCGTCGCCAACCAGGCCCGGTTTGTCCTGGCGCGCCGTGCCCTGGCCTCTGCCAGAACCGAGGAGGAAGCCCGCCCGCATCTTGTCGAATTAGAGAACGTGCTCCCTATGGAAATGGCGTTGGCGCGTCGTCTGGCGGCCCTGCAAGCGCAGGACTCGCGCCTTGGCTTTGAGGCGTCCAATCAATACAGCTACCTGCCCATCGATCTGGCGGAGAAGGTCTTAAACTGCCATGACCTGCTGGCCCGTTGGCTCCCTTCTCAAAGGGCTCGATTGGGATAGTATCCGGCAAATCCTGGGTGTTGCGTCAGAGGAGTAAGGAAAATACGAATGACACGGTATCAGTGGGCGCTCTGCGCCGGATTGTTCGGTGTGAGTTTGCTCTGGGGAGTATGCGCGCGGTCGGCAGGGCGACATGCTGCGCAGCGAACGCCGGATCTGGGCGTCGGCGCAAGCCTGCATGGGAAGCGGGTTTTTCCTGAGGATAATCCCTGGAACCAGGATATTTCTCGGTTGCCGGTTGACCCCAACTCGGACGCCCTGATCGCCAGCATCGGCCTGGATAAGAGCCTGCATCCCGACTTCGGCACCGTCTACAACGGCGCTCCCAGCGGTATCCCCTATGTGGTTGTGCCCGGCACACAGCCGAAGGTGCCGGTGCGCTTCGCCTACCCCGACGAGAGCGATCCCGGCCCTTATCCTATCCCTCCCAACGCTCCCATCGAGGGAGGGCCGCATTCCGAGGGAGATCGGCACGTGCTGGTGATAGACCGGGACCACTGGAAGCTCTACGAGCTCTTTGCCGCCGCTCCCGAGGGCAACGGCTGGCGCGCGGGTTCGGGAGCGATTTTCGATCTGAACGCTAACACGCTGCGCCCGGCAGGCTGGACGTCGGCAGACGCGGCGGGCCTGCCCATCTTTCCCGGCCTGGTGCGCTACGACGAGGTATTCGAGCAGAAGGCGATCCGACACGCCCTGCGCTTTACGGTGGAGCGCTCCCGCCGCGCCTACGTCTTTCCCGCCCGGCACTACGCCAGTTCCCGCACCGATCCCAACCTGCCGCCGATGGGAATGCGCGTGCGGCTGAAGGCTTCCTACGATATCTCCCAGTTTCCTTCGGCGGCGCGCGTGATTCTGACGGCGCTGAAGAAATACGGCATGATCGTGGCCGACAACGGCGGCGACTGGTTTGTGAGCGGGGCGCCCGATCCGCGCTGGAATGATGAGGAGTTGGCGACGCTGAAGCGGGTTAAAGGCCGGGATTTTGAGGTCGTTCGTATGGGCGAGATCGTAACCCGCTGAGCCTAGGGAGGACTTTATGGGCACACCAACGAGCGTTGCGGGCGCCCGAAGCCGCACACTGCTCGATATGAACGCCTACCAGTGGACGGTGCTCTTTGCGGCCTGGCTCGGCTGGGGCTTCGACGTCTTTGATGGTCTGCTCTTCAATTACGTCGCGCCCAACTGCGTGCCGACGCTGCTGCATCTTCCCATCGGCTCGCCCGCCGCCAAGGCGGCGACGCTGCAATGGGGAGGCTTGCTCACCTCCGTGCTGCTGGTGGGATGGGCCATTGGCGGCATCCTGTTTGGCAAGGTGGCCGACCATATCGGGCGCACGAAAACGCTGATGCTGACGATGACGCTCTATGCGCTCGGCACGGCGGCCTGCGCGCTGGCCCCCAATATCTGGATATTGATGCTCTGCCGCATCGTCGCCAGCCTCGGCATTGGCGGCGAGTGGGCAGCCGGAGCGTCCATGGTGGCCGAGGTCGTGCCGGAGAAGCGGCGGGTGGAGGCCGGAGCGCTGCTCTATACCTCCGCGCCGTTCGGCCTGTTCCTGGCAACCTTTGTCAACTTCCAGATAGCCGGCATCTACCTGAAGGGGGAACCGGAGCTCTCCTGGCGCTACGTCTTCCTGTCCGGCCTGATCCCGGCGGCCGTCGCCTTCCTGGTGCGTCTCTTTATCAAGGAGCCGGAGCGGTGGCGCAATGCGGCGTCGCGGGTCGCTCCTCCGGCTGTGTCGGAGCTGTTCCGGCCGGAGTACCGCGCAATCACGTTCAGCGGTTTCAGCATGGCCGTGGTGGCGCTCGTCGCCTGGTGGAGCTGCAACGCCTTCATTCCGACGGTAGCGACGGGGCTGGCCCAGACAAGCGCCACAACTCAGGGCCTGGATAAGGCCGCCACGCTCAAGCTGGTCGAGAACTGGAAGGTGCTGGCGACCAACAGCTTCAATATCGGCGGGCTGATCGGGACGCTGCTGACCGTGCCGGCCTCCAAATACCTGGGCCGCAAACCGATGTTTGCCATCTACTTCCTGCTCTCGGCGGTCTCTCTCATGGCGGCCTTCGGGCTGGATCTATCCCCGGTGACGCGCCTGTATATGTACTTCCCAATCGGGCTGACGGTCTTTGGCGTCTTTGGCAGCTTCACCTACTACCTACCGGAGCTGTTCCCGACGCGTTTGCGCGGCACGGGCGCGGGCTTCTGCTATAACGTGGGGCGGATCGTTGCGGCCATCGGTCCGTTCCTGGTCGGCTCTATCGCCGCGCGGGGCAGCAATGCAGTAATGTCCACTCTTTTTTGGGTCGGCGTCGTGCCCCTGATCGGCCTGCTGGCTATGCCCTGGGTCATTGAGACGCGCGGACGCGCCCTGTCCGACTGAAAGTGTCTACGGATACTGGCGCGGGCGGGAGGCTGCGGATGGAGACGGTGCGCACCGACACCAAGAGCGATGAAGAGGCGCTGGCGGCCGTCTCCCTCCCGCCAGATCGGGCGGAGGCGTCAGATAGCCTGCGCCGCGATGCGCTGCTGATCGGCGTGGGCTGGCTGGGAACGGCGCTGGCAATGGGCATCGCCGACCTGCCCCTCAGGTATCTGCTCAAGGATCATCTGGGCCTGCCGCCGCATGCGACCGCCTGGTTCTTCGCCGCCGGCAACTTTCCCATCTACATCAAGCCGCTGGCCGGCATCCTCTCCGATGGCGTTCCCCTGCTGGGAACTCGACGCAAGCACTATCTGCTGCTCAGTTTGCTGGCGGGAGGCGCGCTCTGGCTGCTGCTTGGCCTGGTGCCCCGCGCCTTCGAGAGCCTCCTCTGGACGTTCGTGGCGCTCAATGTCTGCCTGACACTGACCAGCACCGTCCTGGGCGGCCTGATGGTAGACGCCGGACAGCGGCACAACGCGACCGGGCGCTTAAGCGCGCAGCGTGTGGGCATTACGCGAGCCGTTGCCCTCGTCGCCGGGCCTTTGAGCGGTTTCCTGGCGGCGCGAGCCTTCGGACTCTCGGTGGGGCTGAGCGCGGCGCTGCACTTTGCGCTCGTGCCGGTGTTCGCGCTCTTCCTGCGGGAAGAGCCGCTGCGGTTTCGGCACAACAACCGGGCGCTGGCCGAGGTAGGCAGGCAAGCCCGGACGCTGCTGCATAGCGGCACGCTCTGGAGTGCGGCGGGGCTGGTCTTCCTGGTCATTATCTCGCCCGGTTTTGGGACGCCTCTCTTCTACTACCAGACCAACGTGCTGCGGTTCAAGCCGCAGTTTATCGGCAACCTGGGACTGGTGAGCGGGGCGTTCGGGTTCCTGGGGGCCTGCGTCTACGGCCTGGTCTGTCGGCGGTGGAATCTGCGGCTGCTTCTGGCGGCCAGTATCGTCGTGCATATCGTCGGCACGCTGCTCTATCTCTCCTATCGCTCGCCGGCGCTGGCGCTGCTCATCACCGCCGCCAACGGCGCCACCGGCGTGCTGGCCATCTTGCCGCTCTACGACCTGGCGGCGCGCGCCACACCGCGCGGCAGTGAGGCGCTGGGCTATTCGCTGATGATGAGCGTCTGGAACTTCACCAATGCCCTCTCCGATCTCCTCGGCTCCTGGCTGTACGACCACTTCCATCTGCGCTTTGTGCATCTGGTCTGGCTGAACGCGGGCACGACGGCCCTGGTGCTGCTGGCGGTGCCGTTTCTGCCGCACGTGCTGATGAACCGTCGCGATGGAGAGGCTTCGCCCGTCCGTGCCTGAACCCGGAGCGGGAGGGCGGCTAGGGCACGTAGAGGACGTGCATACCGTCGGAGTCGAAGGTATCGCGCAGTTGGGCGACGAGGCGCTGAAGGCCGGGGGCGACCGAGGGGGCAAAGCCGACGTCAATGAGGACGGTATCCGTGCTGTCGGCAAGCATCAGGTCCGTCAGCGTGGCCCCGCCGGTGACGAGCGCTCCCGCTCCCTGGCGGTGCGCGGCCCAGAGCAGGCTCTCTCCGGCGCTCATGCCGCTGGCCACCGCCAGAGAACGGATGGGCTGGCTGGGGCGATGGGAGCAGCGCGCTGGGTTTTCGGCGGTGAGGGTCAGCGCATCGTTGACCTGCGCCAGCACCGTATCCAGCGACACGCCCAGCGGCAACTCCCCGATGCGCCCGCGTCCATAGACCACGCCGGGGTTGCGCAGTGGGTAGATGTCGTAGGCGACCTCTTCATAAGGGTGCGCCTCCAGCACGGCGGCGACGACCCCTTGCAGCTCCCGCTCCGGAACGAGCATCTCCAGGCGTATCTCCTCCACTTCCTCTAGCTTGCCGACCTGGCCGATGGCGGGATTGGCCCCCTCGTGCGGAAGAAAGGTGCCGGTGCCGGGCGAACGAAAGGCGCAGTTGGTATAGTTGCCGATGATGCCTGCGCCCGCCTCCGATGCGGCCTTCTGCACGCGCTCCACGCTTTCCAACGGCACAAAGACAACCAGCTTCAGTTGCACCTCGGCCGCCGTGGGCACGAGCGCGCCGCTGACGGCCAGCCCCAGCCGCTCGGCCAGGCTGTCATCGAAGCCGCCCGGCGCGGCGGCATAGGCGTTGGAGAGGATGTAGAGCGAGATCTGCCGCTGCACCAGATGCGCCACCTTCGCCCCGATGGGGTTATCCCAGCGCAGCTCCGTGAGGGGGCCGGCGAGCAGCGGCGCAGCGCAGATGATCAGAGCCGCTTTATAGACGGCGGCGCAGGAGATGGCGTTGTAGGTCGCCAGAGGCGTGACGACGATGTTTTTGACGGGCGTGAAGGCGGTCCCGACCTGGAGGCCAGAGGGGGCCGGCGGCGAGGCCAGGGAGGGCGGGGCCAGATATTCGAGGAAGTCAAGGATTTCGGCAACCGTGACGGCACGCCGTCGGCGGCGCCGCGGGATGTCCTCCGGGTTATCGGCGGGTTTGCGCGTCATAGCGATTTTAAGGCGATCCGGTATTGGGAGGTGTAGGCCCTGCGGGGCATCCTGCGGCCAACAGGCGCACCACTCAAGGGTGCTTGCGAGTATAACAGATCGGGAGGGATACTGTCAATGTTAAGCCTGGCAAAACGACATGAATCCTCCCATTGTTGCTCTATGGGAGGATTCATGCTTCCATCTTCATCCTTAAGGCTTGGGAAGGACGCACCGGTTACTCTATGTCGCCGCGCTTGCCGCGTCCGCCGCCGAAACCACCGGGGCTTCCCATTGCGGGGCCACGCCCGCCAAACCCAGGGGCGCCGCTCGGTCCGCGCCCCATGCCCAGGCCAGCTCCCTGTCCGGTCGCCCCCGTATGGCGATAGCGCATATTTTCGCTCAGGACAACGGTAATGGCGACCACCTTGTTGTTCAGGGTGGTGAACTGAACATGGGCCTTCGGGCCGTAGAACAGCTGCAAATAATTGCCTTCCTGATCCGTATCATCGGGCCAGCCGTAGGCTTGATAGACCGCCGAAACCGGGCTGCCCAGGCCGATGCCCCGCTGGGTACGGGTACCGCCGTTGCGTCCGAACTCTTGAATGGCGGTAACGCGGCCATCGTTATTAAACAGGAAGACATACAGATGCTCGGTCCTGGGATTGAGGTAGGTCCACATATAGCCGCCGGCACTGCGGAACGTATCCTCGTTTTCGGTATTGTTGCGTGCCCCGGTCGTTGCGCTCATGCCGGGACGTCCCGCCATGCCCGGATAACCGCCCATCATCCCGGCTGGAGGGCCACCAGACATGCCGCCGGGCCTACCGGCCATGCCGGGATAGCCGTAGCCCTGAAACACTCCCGGAGGCGGACCACTCATGCCCGGCCCACGCCCCATCATGCCGGGGTAGCCGCCCATCATCCCGGGAGGGGGACCGCTGGGAGCGCCGATGCCGCGTCCGCCCATGCCGGCTCCCGGGGGACGGAAGCCGGCTCCGGGCATACCCGGAGCCATGCCAGGATAACCCATTCCGGGCATACCCGGACCTCTGGCGCCAGGCTGTCCTGGAGTGTTCGGCGCGGCAGGCGTAACCGGAGCGCCTTCCTGGATCTCATGGGGCTGGCCCAATTTATGAAGCACATCCCGGTAGGTGGACATCAGACGGACGCCAAGCAACGCATTGTCAGGCGGTGCGGCCTGTGCCGGAGTATGGGCGATCCCCAACGACAGTGCGGCGCTGAGAGCGACGACACTGCCGATGCGACCGAAACGGATCTGCATGGTCAAGCTCCCTCCTGGAGAGTGGATTCTCTTCGCAAACGATTTCCTATTAATCCGTCCGGGCACTGAAAGTACCCGTCTGTAGGGCGGCTTTGCCGCCAGGCGTCCTGGCGGACGCTGCCTCTAGCCGAGGGTTCCGTCCGCAGGACGGTTGGCCGTCAGGCCCACGAGACGGGTCATTTATGGCCCGGAGGTTGGCCGTAGGTCTAATTAGATGCAGCGTTTGCGTGGGCGGCGGCACGCGCGGCGGCTTTGACGGCCGCCAGGCGCCGGGCCATCGTCTCCACAGTGACAAACGAGTAGCCGCGCTCACGCAGCACCCGGATGATCGTAGGCAGCGCCTGCACGGTGCTCATCTTGCCGTTGTGCATCAGCACGATGGAGCCGGGGCGCACCTGTCCCAGCACCAGATTCGCCACCTGCTGCGGCCCGGTCACCTCCGCCGCGTAGGCATCCACCGTCCAGAAGCAGGGAGTCAGGCCCCAATGCCGCGCCGTTCTGGCCGCTTCTGCCGTCCAGTTGCCGCCCGGAGGTCGCAGGAAGCGGGGCACTTTGCCGGTTGCCGCCTCGACAGCCGCCTGCGTGCGCAATATCTCGCGGGTGATGTCCTCGGCGGAGAGCCCCATCAGGTTCGGATGCGAATAGGTGTGATTGGCGACCTCCATTCCCGCCTCCGCGATCTGACGCGCCAGGTTCGGGTAGAGAGCCACCTGCTTCCCGACCACGAAGAACGTGGCCTGAACTCCATTCTGCTTTAGCACCTCCAGCAGCGGCTCTGTAATGCCAGGCTTGGGGCCATCATCAAAGGTCAGCGCGACCACCTTTTCATCCGCAGGCCCGCCGAAAATCGTTTCGCCGGCTTCACCCAGCCCGCCCAGCGCCGCCAGCTGCTGCCGAGTATCCCGATAGCTCGGATGGATCGCCGCCGCCCGCGCAAACCACACCCGCGCCTCCGCTGGCTGGCCCAGCGCGCGGCAGGCCGTTCCCAGCAGATAGGCGCAGGCGCACCGGTCGGGATGCAGGGCCAGCGCCTTCCAGAGCGCGCTGCGCAGATGGGCCATGCGCTCGACGGACGCCCCCGCCAGGACGCTGGCATGCGCGTTGAACGTGCGGATGCGCCGCTCCGCCCGGTTGATCTCACGCCCCCCCTGATCATAGAGGACGATGGAGAGCAGGTGCCAGCCGTTGGGGACGGTGCGCGAGTCCCAGGTATATTGAAAGGGCGGCGTATTGATCAAGCCGGTCGGCTGACCGTCCACCTGATAGGCGACGTAGGCCACGCTGGAGGAAAGCCCCTCCGGCGTCAGCGTAATATTGCCGCTTAGCGCCCGCGCGTTCGGTATCTGCGGGTGCAGCCCCTGACTTTCGGGCAGCGGCGCGGCGGCGGTATCCAGCGGCCTGGCCTTATCAAAGGTCATCAACAGCCCGCGCGGCTCTGAAATCATATCGCCCGGCAGCCCGTCCAGCGCCGTTTGCAGGGCCTCCGCTATCCGCCGGGCATCGCCCTGCCGCGCAGCAGTCAGGCCTTGCAGAGCCTGGATGGCAGGCATACAATCGTCCGGAAGGCCCACTCCCTCCAGCGTCATCTGCACGCCGTCCAGCCATTGCGTATAGCGCTGTGCCACCAGCAGGTAGGCCGGGTCGCCCCCGGCGCGCGCAGAACGCTGGAAGCTTGCCAGGGCGGCGGCGCGCTCGCCGTGCGCCAGTTGCGCCAGCCCCAGGCCGTAGCAGGCCAGGCTGTCGTTGGCGTCGCAGGTCGTCGCATTGTGAAACGCGGGCAGAGCGCCCTTGATGTCGCCTGTGCTCAGCAGGATGGCCCCGGCCAGCGCGTGAAGAGTCGGATCGTCGGGAGCATATTTCAGGGCATTGCGGGCCTGTTCCGCCGCCTCGGCATAGCGCCCCTCCGCCATCTGCGCCACCGCGTCCTCGGCCAGCGTCAGGGGAGCCGGAGCGAGCCCCTTCACGGGCGGCGCGCCGGAAGCCGCAAGCGCCGTGGCGGCCAGGAAACCGCCCAGCAGCAGCGCCAACCCGCTCCCCCTGCTCAGCGCAAAATATCGGACAGCCCGGGAAATCGACCTATAGAGAGCGCGACGCGCAAAGCTCACGTCCATCTCGATATTCCTCTTATTTAGTCGGGAAGTGGCGATGGAGGGTTCACACTCAGGATGGACGGCGCGCGATTTTTCCGGCAGTGGGCTCCGTATCACGTTGGGGCGGCTCCTTTGGCGCGTGGGCAAGCTCAAGGCTGCGCGTCGCGCAATTTCTCATAGGCGGTCAGGAGAAGGTGCACGCTCTCTCCCAGCTCCGCGACGAATTCGCGGGAAGGGGGATTCCGGCTCTCCCGGCAGCGCTGCCAGGCGGCCTCTAGCCTGGCAACGTGGCCGGGCAGATGGCGCAGGGCGCTGGCCGCCTGCTCCCAGGCGAGGCGGTTGGCCGGGCGGTCATCCAGCAGATGCGGCGCCTGACGGCCGGAAGCGGTCAGCGCCGTGGCCCGCTGCAATGCGGCCAGGTATCCCGTTATTCGGGCCCTATGCCGGGCCGGCGTTTCGCCAGGCAGCGGCGCGGCAATGCGCGCGAGATAGTGCGACAGCGCCTCTCCGGGCAGCCGCAGGCCCGTCTCTGCGATCAGGGTGCGCCGTGCCTCCTCCAGCGCGGCAGCCATCTCATTGATGCGGCGCTGCGTTATCGGAACCGGCGGCGCGCTCTCCGCCGCGCGCCGTCCGGGCGCAAGACATAGCAGGCACAAAACCACAGGCAGCAGGCGCAGCCAAGGGTGGCGCATACCAAAGACGGGACCGGCCTTATCGGCAGAATCAATAGGGTTCATTGTTCGCTATTATACCAGTCCTGCGTTCGGGGGGCAAGAGGCTGTTGGAGCGTTCTGCCTCCTTGTCTCTCTCCAAACGGGAATAGGCGCCGCTGAAACAGATTCGGCGCGCGCAGCGTCTAACAGAATGAGCAATTCAATTAGGGAGATTTGTGCCCATACTCCCTCTTATTTGGGTGGAGAGGTCCGGCTATGCCGCCTCTCCACCACGTTTTTTTCCGAGCGGCGAATATCCCTTGCTTCCCCGTTTCCTCTCCTCGCCGGTAGGCTCGCTTGTTTCGATGCGAAGGGCAAAGCGCTGCGGGCGATGCCCCTGCCCGGAAGCGGCCTGCGCCGTTGCATTCCCCCTGAGAATCATGCTAGAATCATTCTGGCAGATAGCGCTCAAGTCGCCAATTTCAATCCACCGGAACTGAGGTACGTATATCATGACCACGCATGGCGATGGTTTGAGGGGAGTTGTCGTCGGCGAATCGGCCATCAGCGATGTGCAGCCCAACGGAAATCTCTACTACCGCGGGTATAACATCCATGATCTGGCCGAGCAGGCCACGTTCGAGGAAGTGGTCTATCTCTTATGGCATGGCGACCTGCCGACGTCGGCGCAGCTGGACACCTTCAAATGCCAGATCGCCGACAACAGCGCGTTGCCGGAGGAAGTGATCGGGATTCTGCGCGGCTTTCCCAGGAACGCTAATTCGATGGCGGCGCTGCGCACGGCAGTCTCAGCCCTAGAGATGTTCGATCCCGACGCCGGCAACAACGCGCCGGAGGCCAACCTGCGCAAAGCCGCGCGCCTTCAGGCCAAAATGCCTACCGTCGTGGCCGCTATCGAGCGATTGAGTCAGGGCCAGGAGCCCATTCCGCCGCGCCCGGATCTCAACCTGGCCGGCAACTTCCTCTATATGCTTAAGGGGCAGCAGCCCGATCCGCTCGATGTCCGAACGCTGGATATTGATTTTATCCTCCACGCCGACCACGAGCTTAATGCCTCCACCTTTGCCGCCCGCGTCACGGTCTCCGTGCAGGCCGACCTCTATTCCGGCATTGTGACGGGCATCGGCACGCTCGCCGGCCCCAAGCACGGCGGTGCGGCGGAGGAGACCATGAACATGCTGCTGGAGATCGGCAGCGTGGATAGAGTGGACCAATGGGTGCGCCCCAAGCTGACCGGCGAGAAGCGCACGCCCATTCCCGGCTTTGGCCATGCCGTCTACCGTGCCCCCGATCCGCGCGCCACGCACCTGCGCGAGATGAGCCGCAAATTGGGCGAGCTCCACAACGACCTCCGATGGTTCCAGATGACGACGGCTATCGAGAAGCTGGTGGACGAGCTCAGCAACACGCCGGAGCGCCTGGCGGCAGGCAAACAGGCTATCTACGCTAACGTGGATTGCTTCTCGGCCTCCTGCTACCATGAGATGGGCCTGCCCATTCGACTCTATACGCCCCTCTTCGCCATCAGCCGTACCTCGGGCTGGTGCGCGCATATCATGGAGCAGATGATGCCGGGCCAGCGCATTATCCGCCCGCGCGCCGAGTACGTCGGCCCCAGGGATCGGAAGTGGGTGCCCCTGGGGGAGCGCCGTTAATGCTCTTGCTTCCTTCTGCCTCTAATTAAAGAGGTTCTAGGAACGAGGGGAGAGGCTCCAGGAAGCGGCTCTTGCTTCCTTCTACTCTCCATCCAGGCCTTCGGTTATGTGCCGAGGGCTTTTTTGTTACCCGACCCGTCCGGCTCTGCCCTTCAAGGGCGGACCCTTGTTTTCGACGGGCTAAAGCCCTTCGCTTTAGAGCCTGCGGCTGGGTGTCCCTCCGGGACACGTACCGGCTGCCGACAAGCAGAGAGTGTCCCGCAGGGACACACGGTCCATAAGGCCCTATAGCGAAGGAACTCCATTCCGTCGCTAAAAGCTACCTATCCGCCCCTGAAGGCTCTGCCCCCAGGGCTCCGGCACTCATGGGGCTGCTTCCGCAATCCCTGATGCGTGCGGCCACCCAAAAATTTTTTGTAATATTTTTCGTACCCTCTTGTAATATGTTTGTTGGTATGCTATAATCGCGCTTGTTGAAGTCCCCACTCATATCCTCCGATACTGCTGTTCCCTTGCTGAACTGAGTGATTGCGGAGAACCGGCAAACCGGTGTTTCTGTTTCTGCAGTTTATCAGTTGTCCATAGCAAGTCCCGTAGGTTAGTCCCTGACGACTAACCGCACTCACCTTCCTACCTATAACTCTAAGAGTGCTTAATAGAATCCGCTCAGTCCTGCTGAGCGCAACTCGGTCCTACTGCGCAATGCGAAGGGTTCTCACTTAGCCAAAAAGCTCGTCCGGTCGCAAATTTTATTGGTGGCCCTAAAGATCGCCAGCAAAGGCGCCGAAAATGAGGGTCGAGGTTAGGAGAGACATCCATCGTGTTTGTGATGGTGTATGTGGTTCAACTGCTGTCCCCGGAATTTGGGAGCGGCGCATAGAGCGTAGCGAAGAGAGCTGCGTCGGCATCCGCCTCCCTACTAGAAGATTGACAGACGCTCCGGATGGGGTCTGGCGCGTACCGGCATCATCTGCACGTACCCAAGTTAAAGCTCCGATATAGCCATCTGATATGGCATCCTCCCGCTCCATCGGACTTACGATCCCTAATCTAACACCCAAGCACCGGTAAACCTCTCGGCATCTGCCGGGTTCGCTGGTATGCGTCCGCTGTGTCGGGCCTACCTCGTACCTTGCGTGCCCTGGTTCTGGCCGTGCGCTCGGATCACGCATGGCCGGTGTAGTATTCGCTTCTTACCTACCGCAATAGCGGATATACATAGACCCCATGTTGATAAAAGAGCGTTTCCTGTCAGGGATGCTAGCTTCAATTGCTCTATCAACATGGAAAAAGACTGTGGAAGCGATGAGCGCTTCCTCCCTACAAACAAAAAGAAAGGGTAAAAGGATGAAACGGACTTCGATGAAAGTGGGAACATTGCTGGCTGGATTGATTTTGATGGCGGGTTTGACGATGGGCACGCAGGCGAAAGCCCAGACCGTGAAGCAGGCACCACCGACGATTAGCTTTACCCTGCCGGATGGAGCGACTCTCTCCGCCCGCAACGTCAACTACCACAGAGTCCCTGGTCTGGCCTTTGTGGGTATACGTGTGACGGCCAACGGTTCCCCCATCCACTACGTCGGCCTCCAGGGAGTGGATACGAACTTGTTTGGCACGTTCTCCCAGACTAATTTGGTCACGGGCGGCGTCGGCTGGTATCTGCCCGTCTATCCTGCCGGGGACTACCTGTTCCACGCCACGGCCATTGACTACGCCGGCCATCGGTCGGATAAGTTCATCATACTGCATCTGACCGACTAATGAGTGAAATCAGTTCGAACGCTTAGGGCCGTTCACTGTAACTGATAGCTCACAGGCAGACGACACGCCAGAAAAATACAAACTGGCGTGTCGCCTGCTTTTTTGTTTTTCTTGCGTCGGGCCTATGCCCTAGAGCCAGCGCAGGCAACGATTTTCCTTTCCCATCAAATTCAGCGAACCGATCTGCGATGCCTGGGCAATTGTCCAGCCTATTCCCCGGAACGGCGCTGCCTGGCGGAGGGACCAACCAAGAAAAACTTTCAGGATTAATGTCAAAAATACCTATCTTTGGCACGTTATTTGCATTGAAGAGAATGGCGGTAACCATTTTCTCAATGGCCTGTACCGACCTTGATCAGGAAAGGAGAGAAGCATGAGGAAGCTGTTGTGTTTGGCGCTTATTGTCGCGCTGGCGCTAGCCGTGCGTGCCCCGACAATGGCGCAGGTGACCGGCGGGCCAACCTTGATTCTCCAAGAGAACGGTGTGCAGGTCGCCGATCTGAGCAACCTGTTCACCCAGACAGCGCCGGGTATATTCACCCTCTCGGCGCCGCAGGTGATCACGCTGGAGGATGGGACTGTTATGAGAGTTGACAGGGCGCAGTCGATGTCAGATCCCTTCCTCTCCTATGCGTTTGGAGTGACCAATCCCACTGCGTCCACCTCAACCTTCGCCTTCTTCTTCACGCAGGCAGTTTCCCCAACCCTGCCCACAGGCAGCATCGTAACCAATAGCCTGTCCGGTGGTATCACCGATGCCACCGGTGATGGCGTAACCATCGCCCCGGTCGGAGCGGGGGTGGCCGATGCCACCGTCAATGGTTCGTCGGCTGGCATTCCTATAGGCGGTTCACAAACCTCCACTGGGCCGGGTTCGTTTACCTATGGCCCCTTTAATGCCTCTACGACCTCGGGCGTGCCCATTACCTCTATCGATGCAGATGTGATCTTCACCCTTACCGGCGGTGGCGACGCCGCTGCCCTTACGGGTCTGGTTACTGCCACAGCCATCCCCGAGCCCGGCACCGTCGGGCTGCTTATTGGTATCGGCATGAGCAGCAGCCTTATCGCCCTGAAGCGACGGCGCCGGTAATGCATTGCTCACTCAAGCAAACAGCCTCTTGCCACGAAGGAAGAGGCTGTTTCTTTTTTGCGCGCTCCTCATTTTCTCATGGCGTGCGTTCCAGCCGCGCCAGGGTCGCGTCCATCACCTCGTGCGTCTGCGCCTGAATGGTATAGAACATGGCTTCGCGCAGGAGGCGCTGCGCTGGATGGGTGAGCATGTTGGCGGCGCCGCTACTGGCGGCCACGGCGGCATGGGCGGCGCGCACGGCCAGCTCAATGCACCAGGCCCGGATGCGCACCGCGTTCTCGAAGAAGTTCTCCTCTGCCGAGCGCTCGCTCCATGCGCGCACCTGCGCCTTCGCCTCCTCCCATTCTCTGCCCAGCGCCTGCGCCGTGCGGCCAATAGCGGGAATAGAGCGCCGCTCCGCCGTCTCGCAGAGCACGCGCACGCTGGCCGCCGCGCAGCCGAGCGGCATCGCCGTCGCGCCCAGCACGCCGTTGCGGTCGTTGCGGCGCAGCGTCTCCCGGTCGGATTCGAAGAGCCAGTGCGCCTGCGGGATAAACCAGTTCTCACAGGTCAGCTCCACCGTCGCGGAGGCGTTCATCGCACAGAGCGGCAGTGGGGCGGAGGCGCGTAGGGCGCCCCACTGGCCATCCTCCGGGCCGGCATCGGCAAATAGCTCTGGGAACTCCTCGCGTCGAGCCGGCGACCAGAGATAGACGAAGCGCCCGTCCGGCAATGTCGCCCCGAAGACTACCTGGTTCATCAGGCCCCAGCCTGTCACCCAGGGCGCCTTCCCGTTGAGGCGGTAGCCGCCGGGAACCGGCGTGGCGGTCAGAACGGGCGGGCCGGGCCGGCGCAGGTGCGCGAAGGAGATGGCGCACAGCATCCGCCCGCTCGCCAGCTCGGGCAGCAAGCGCCGTTTCAGTTCTGCGTTGGGGCCGCCGGCAATCATGCGGGAGGGGCCATGATGCTGCGCCTGCGTAAAGGTGGTCACGCCGCAGAAGGAGGCCAGAATTTCCGTCACCTCGCGCTGGGTCGCGCCGGAAGCCTCCAGCCCGCCGTACTCACGCGGCAGCGCGAGGGCCAGCAGTCCCGCCTCGGCCAGGGCGCGGAAGTTCTCCCGGTTCGGTCCACTGCCCTGATCCGTCTCCTGGGCGCGCGGCCCCAGGACCGTCTCCCCGATATGCCGCGCCTTCTCCGGGATCGCCGCCTCCTCCGCGTAGCGCCCGGCGTCCGGCGCCCGGTCGGGCGGGAGCGTCACGCCGATGGGATCGGCGCTGTTATCGGCAGGGTTGCCGTTAGTATCCGACACGTAGCTTTTTCCTCCTTCTGCGGAGTACAGGAATCGCGCAAGGGCCTGCTCTGCGCGGCGTTTGCGATTCTGTTCGCCGGAAGGTACAATGTTGTCATTCCGACCCGTCCGTTGTGGCGGGCCCTATCTTCCTTTTGCTGGAAGCAAGGCAGGCAGGCCATGATCCGAACACCTATCTATTTCGACAACAACGCCACGACTCCTACCGACCCGCGCGTGGTGGAAGCCATGCTGCCCTACTTTACGGAGCGCTTCGGCAACGCCGCCAGCCGCACCCATAAATTGGGCTGGGAGGCCGAAGCCGCCGTGGAGAACGCCCGCGCCCTCCTCGCCCGCGCCATTGGCGCCGATCCGACCGAGATCGTCTTTACCTCCGGCGCTACCGAGTCGGACAACCTTGCTCTTAAAGGCGTCGCCGAAGCCTACGCCGGGAAAGGCAGTCACCTCATCACGGCCCAGACCGAGCATAAGGCCATCCTCGATAGCTGCAAGCACCTGGAGAAGCGGGGGTTCCGCGTCACCTACCTCAAGCCCAGGCCGGACGGTCTGATCGATCTGGAGGAGCTGGCCGACACCATAACGGAGCAGACCCTCCTCGTCTCCATCATGCACGCCAACAACGAGATCGGCGTCCTGCAAGACGTGGCCGCCATCGGTCACCTCTGCCATGAGCAGGGCGTGCTGTTCCACACGGACGCCTCGCAAAGCCTGGGCAAAGTGCCCATAGATGTGCAGAAGATGCAGATTGATCTGGCTTCCTTCACCGCACACAAGCTCTACGGGCCGAAGGGCATCGGCGCGCTCTACGTGCGGCGGCGCGATCCGCAGGTGCGCCTGGCGATCCAGATGGACGGCGGTGGCCACGAGCGCGGCTTTCGCTCCGGCACGCTCAACGTCACGGGCATTGTTGGCTTTGGCAAGGCGGCTCAGATCTGCCAGGAGGAGATGGAGACGGAGAGGCGGCGGCTGACCTTCCTGCGCGATAAGCTTAAGAACGGCCTGCGCAGTGCGCTGTCGGATGTCACCATCAACGGCCATGAAACGCAGCGCCTGCCGGGCAACCTGAACCTTTCCTTTGCGGGGGTGGAGAGCGATAGCCTGATGGCCCGTCTGAGCGACGTGGCGCTCTCCTCCGGCTCGGCCTGCAATTCGGGCGAGGTCACGCCGTCCTATGTGCTCAAGGCCATCAGCCTGCCTGACGCCCTGGCTCTCTCTGCGGTGCGCTTCGGCCTGGGCCGCTTCAACACGGAAGAAGAGGTGGACTACGTGATCGGGCGCTGCGTTGAGGCGGTGAATGGCCTGCGCGAACTGTCTCCGCTTGGAGAGCGATAGAGGAAGCCTCTGCCATGCCCTACAGCGAGAAAGTCCTGGCACATGTACAGAACCCGCACAATGTCGGCGGGCTGGATAAGAGCGATCCCAGCGTCGGCACCGGCGGCGTCGGCACGCCGGAGAGCGGCCTGATGGTGAAAATTCAGATCAAGGCCGATCCGACGACGCGCCGCATTGTCGCAGCGCGATTTAAGGTGTTCGGCTGTAGTGCCGCCATCGCCTGCGGCTCCCTGCTGACCGACCGGGTTCAGGACAGGGCGCTGGATCAGGCGCGGCAGATCCAGAGCGCGCAGATCGCGGCGGAACTGGAGCTATCTGCAGATCGGTTCTACTGCGCAGAGCAGGCGATACAGGCTTTGCAGGCCGCCCTCCGGGATTGGGAGGAGAAGCAGACCCATCAGGCTTGTTCAGCGACAGGCTAAACCCTGCCGCTGTGGGGCTTGCAGCCCGTCGCCCACCCAGGTGGGCGACAAAGATGATTTGCCCGCGTAGGCGGGCAACGAGCTGAAGGCTCCCGAGCGGCGGGGGTTAGCCTGCCGGTTTAGAAGGTCTGTAGGAGACATGAGCAGGAGAGCAGGACAAAAGCAGCCGCGTGTCTGGCGGCATTGGTGGAGCGCGCTGTTCGTCTGCCTGGCAGCAGCGGCGGCCGGGCTGGCGGGATGCGCGCGTGGTCGCGGCGAGACGGCGCGGCGTGTCGTGCTGCATGTGGCCGATTGGGGCGGAGCCTCCGCCGACCCGAGCATGAACCGCTTCCAGAACGAGGTCATGGCCGAATGGCAGCGCCTGCACCCGAACATCGAGATACAGCCGGAGCATATTCCCGGCAGCGGCGAGTACGTTCCCAAGCTGCTGACCGCCTTTGTCGCCGGGACGGAGCCGGAGGTGATGAGCCTGGATGCCTCCTCCGCCGCCGACTTTATTGATAACGATACGCTGCGCGACCTGACGCCCTTCGTCCGCCAGGATCATCTGGACCTCTCCACCTACTATCCCAACGTGCTTAACCTGGCCCGCCGCGGCGAACATCTGTACGCCCTACCCGCCGACTTCACACCGATGATGCTCTACTACAACAAGCGCCTCTTCGACAAAGCTGGCGTGCCCTACCCCAAAGACGGCTGGACCTGGGAGGATTTCCGCCAGGCGTGCCGCCGCCTGACCGTCTGGCCTAAAGGCGCCCCGCACCCGACGCGATACGGCTTCCTGCTGGAGAACTGGATGCCGGGCTGGATTACCTGGATCTGGCAGAACGGTGGCGACGTGCTTTCCCCGGACGGCACGCATGCGACCGGCTACCTGGATAGCCCGGCAACCATCGAGGCGGTGCAGTTTTTGGCCGATCTGGTTCGGGAGCATCTAGCTCCCTCGCTTTCGGAGACACAGGCGCAAGGGGCCGATCCGTTCGCGTCGGGGATGGTGGCGATGAAGATCAGCGGGCACTGGAACATCGTCGGGCTGAGAGCCAGCGAAACCATCCGGATGGACGATGTTGGCGTGGTCGGCCTGCCGCAACAAAAGCGGCGCGTCACCGTCATCTATGAGTCGGGCTACGCGATCACCAAAGGCTGCCGGCACCCGCGCGAGGCGTGGGAGTACGTCAAGTTCATGTCCGGCCCGTTCGTGCAGCGGAAGAAGGCGGAACTGGGCATCGGCATCTCGGCTAACCGGCAGATTGCCGAGGCGCGGCGGCATGCCAACGCGCTGGAGCCGGTGTTCCTGGATAACGTCCGGTACGGCATCGCGCCCTGGGGGGCGCGCGTGGAGAGCTACGCGCAGGTCGAGGACATCGGCAAAGAGATGATGGAGGAGGTATTGGTCGGCAGGGTGCCCGTTCCACAGGCGCTGCATGCGGCGGCCCGCCGCGTGGATGCGGAGTTGGGCGTGCAATGAGCGGCAACCCTTAAGGTACAATGAGGCTATGGTAGATCATGGCCGGCTGTTCAAGGAACTGCTGACCACTTTCTTCGTCGAGTTTGTAGACCTCTTTTTGCCCGACGTGAGCGCCTATCTGGAGCGCGACACGCTCGAATTCCTGGATAAAGAGGTCTTCACCGATGTCACCTCCGGAGAGAAGCACGAGGCCGATATCGTCGTCAAGGCCCAGTTTCGCGGGCAGCCATCGTTCTTTCTTATCCATGTGGAGAACCAGGCATCGGCGAAGGAGGCGTTCGCAAAACGGATGTTCCGGTACTTTGCGCGCCGGCATGAGAAGTACGATCTGCCGGTCTATCCGGTGGCGCTCTTCTCGTATGATGCCCCGCTGCGCCCGGAACCTGACCAGTATCAGGTAGCTTTCCCGGATCGGGTCGTGCTGGATTTCCGGTATACGGTGATACAGTTGAATAGATTAAATTGGCGGGACTTCGTGCGGCAGCCCAATCCGGTCGCCAGCGCGCTGATGGCTAAGATGCGGATCGCGCCGGAAGACAGGCCGAAGGTCAAGCTGGAATGTCTACGCTTGCTCGCGACGCTGCGTTTAGATCCGGCGCGGATGCAGTTGATTTCCGGGTTTGTGGATACCTACCTGCGCCTGAACGCGCAGGAGCAGCGCGCGTTTGAGAAGGAGTTGCAGGCAGTCATGTCCCCGGAACAGGAGACCGTTATGGAAATCGTGACCAGTTGGATGGAAGAGGGACTTGAAAAAGGCCGTCAGGAGGAGGCGCGTAAGTTTGTTCTTCTCCTGCTTAGAAGCAAGATCGGGGAACTGGAGCCGAGTGTACAGGAGCGTATCGCCGCGCTCTCTACGGAGCAGTTGGAGGAGTTGGGCACGGCGCTGTTGAACTTCAATAGCCTGGCCGACCTTACCGCCTGGCTGGAGAGCGCCGCCTGAGGCCATCTCCGAGCGGCAAACTTCGGACGCAGTAAAAGCATGGTTGTTCCTTCGCCCGCAAAAGCAAAACGCCGCGCCGCAGGATGGACGGGCTGGTTGTTCGTGCTGCCCTCCTTCGCGCACCTGGCCGTGTTCGTGCTGTTTCCGATCCTGTTCGCGTTTTACCTGAGCCTGCACAAGTGGGATGTGCTAAAGCATAATAAGCCGTTTGTCGGCCTGGCGAACTACGTCCATCTGCTGCACGACCCGCTGTTCTGGAATGCGCTCTGGAATTCAACCTATTATGCGGTCGTGAGCGTGCCGCTGGGCATGGCGGTTGCGCTGGCGGTCGCCATCCTGGTACATCAAAGGCTGCGCGGCGTGGCCTTCTTCCGCACCCTCTACTACCTGCCCGCCGTCTCCTCTGCCGTCGCCCTCTCGATGGTCTGGACGTTCATCTATCTGCCGGAACATGGGCTGATCAGTTGGACGCTCAACGCGCTTGGCCTGCATGATTGGGCGCAGATAGATTGGCTGCAAAGCACCGTCTGGGCCATGCCGGCCCTGATCTTCATGAGCATCTGGACCGGGCTGGGGCCGCGCATGGTGCTGTTTCTGGCGGGGCTGGCGGGCATTCCGGAAGCCCTCTACGAAGCCGCCGCCGTGGATGGCGCGGGCCGCTGGGCCGCCTTCCGGCATATCACGCTGCCGATGCTGCTGCCGACCACCTTCTTCATCCTGATTACCTCCTCCATCAGCGCCTTTCAGGTCTTCACGCCCATCTATATGATGACGCAGGGCGGCCCCGTGCGGCATACGGATGTGGTCGGCTACCACATCTACAACCAGGCGTGGCGGCAGTTCCATATGGGCATGGCAAGCGCGCAGAGCTACGTCCTCTTCCTGGTTATCCTGGCAGTGACCATCGTACAGTTTAAGGTCGTGAGCAAGCGCATGGAGGAGTTCAGCCTGCATTAACGAGCAAGCCGGGCCATGATAGCGTATAAAACCGGACATGCAAACGCCGGCAAAGGAAGGAGACGGACGTGACGCTAAATGCTGAGACGGATAACAGGAGCCAGGACGCTTGCGAGGTCGCGGCCTACTACTTTCCGCAGTATCATCCGGACGCGCGCAACGACGCCTGGCATGGCAAAGGCTGGACGGAGTGGGAACTGGTGAAGGCCGCGCGTCCGCGCTTCCCGAGCCATCGCCAGCCCATCGTGCCTGCCTGGGGCTATTTCGATGAGTCCGATCCGGAATGGGCGGCGCGCGAGATAGACCTGGCGGCGGATCACGGCGTCACCTGCTTTCTTTACGATTGGTACTGGTACGAGGACGGGCCGTTCTTGCAGGATGGTTTAGAGAAAGGTTTTCTGCACGCGCCCAACAATCGCCGCCTCAAGTTTGCGCTGATGTGGGCTAACCACGACTGGCTCAATATCCACCCGGCCAACTTTCTCAACCGCCCGGAGACGCTGGTTTCCGGTCGCGTCTCGCGGGAGGCGTTTGAGCGCCTGACGGATCACGTGATCGCGCACTACTTTTCGCGCCCGAACTACCTGACCCTTGCAGGAGAGCCGTATTTCTCCATTTACGAGTTGGGAACGTTTATCTTCGGGCTAGGCGGGCTGGGCGCTACCCGTAAAGCCCTGGACAGCTTCCGCGCCAAAACGCGCGCCGCCGGGCTGCCGGGCCTGCATCTTAACGCCATCGTGTGGGGTGTCAGTGTGCTGCCTGCTGAGATCGAAGTGAAAGACCCGCAGCAGGTCGTGGCCGCGCTCGGCTTCTCCAGCGTCACCTCTTATACCTGGGTGCATCACTACGATCCGAGTACGGATGGTTTTCCACAGGGCAGCTACGCGAAAGCGGCGGCGCGGAACTATGCGCTGTGGGAAGAGTATCGTCGTCAGTTCGCTGTGCCCTACCATCCCAACGTGACGATGGGATGGGATCCCAGCCCGCGCACAATACAGAGCGATAGGTATGAGCCGCGCGGCTATCCCTGGACGGCGGTGCTGGAAGGCAACACGCCCGAAGCGTTTCGAGAGGCGTTGGAACATGCTAAGGCATTTGCCACTGGCGGCGAGGCAACGCGGCGCATGATCACTATCAACGCCTGGAACGAGTGGACGGAAGGCAGCTACTTGCTGCCTGACACGGTTCACGGCACGACCTATCTGAAGGCGGTCCGCGATGTCTGCGGCAGGTAGCGGGCGAATAAATTTGCGGCAAGCCCTCACCCCCGGCCCCTCTCCCACGCTGTGGGAGAGGGGAGAACAGAGTCGGCGAAGGCCGACTTAGTGCTCTGGTTGCTGCGGCTTCAGCCGCCCGAAAAGCAAACAGAATAGCCCTGGTTAATCTGTTAGTGTTGGAGGAAAACGCTTGCTACGCGCAGCAGTCAGTTATCTCTTGATGGTTCTGGTCGCGCTGCTGACGGTGACGCCGTTCGCGTGGATGGTGCTCGCCTCGCTGCATCCCTCGCACGGCGCGCTGCCGACGCCGTCGCACCTGTTTCCCAGGCAGTGGCACTTCGAGAACTATGCCGAGGTGCTGGGCATGGACGCGACGCCGTTCCTACGCTTCCTCTGGAATACGGTGGTGGTGGCCGTGTGCGTGGTTGTCGGGCAACTGGCGCTGTGCTCGCTGGCGGGCTATGGGTTTGCGCGGCTGCGGTTTCCGGGGCGCGACCTCGTCTTTTTTCTTTTCCTGGCAACGATGATGATTCCAGGGCAGGTGACGATGATCCCGGCCTTCCTGGTCGTGCGCTGGTTTGGGTGGCTGGATACCTACTGGGCGCTAATCGTGCCGGGCCTCTCCAGCGCGTTCGGCATCTTCCTGATGCGGCAGTTCTTCCTGACCTTGCCTAAAGAGCTAGACGATGCCGCGCACATAGACGGCTGCTCGGATTTCGGCATCTACTGGCGCATTGCCCTGCCGCTCTCCGCGCCCGCGCTGGCGACGCTCGCCGCCTTCGCCTTTATCGCGACGTGGACGGACTTCTTCTGGCCGCTGTTGGTAACCAGTACCACGCAGATGCGGACGCTGGAGGTCGGCCTGTCGCTGTTCAAGGACTCGTTTGGCACGACCAACTGGCCGCTACAGATGGCGGCGGCGATGCTGGTCCTTCTTCCGGTGCTGCTGGTCTTTCTCTTTACACAACGCTTCTTCGTGCGCGGCATCGCCCTGACGGGACTGAAAGGCTGAGGAGGCAATCGAAGCGGCCTTCCGTTTTGCCCGTGCATTCTCAAGTCACTCAAGATGTTGTACAATAGAGTTGTTGGGCGAGTGAAGATGAGGGCATAAAATCTCCGCGCTATTATCCTCCCTTCCGTGAAAAAGAGACGGCAAAGGGAAAGGGTGCCGGAGGTTAGGTACAAACCAGGGGGCAGTGGCCAAGAGGATACGATCATGAGAGAAGTTGTCATTGTGGGGGCGGCCCGCACGGCTATCGGCAAATCGCCGAAAGGGACGCTCCGCTATACGCGCCCGGACGACCTGGCGGCGGTGGCGATCCGCGCCGCGCTGGAGCGCACGCCGGGGATCGCGCCAGAAGAGGTAGAGGATGTCATTCTTGGCTGCGCGATGCCGGAGGCCGAGCAAGGAATGAACGTGGCGCGGGTCGCGGCCCTGCGCGCCGGGCTGCCCCAGAGCGTTCCGGGATTGACGCTGAACCGCTTCTGTGCCTCCGGGCTGGAGGCCATCGCGACCGCCGCCGCCAAGATCGCGACCGGGCAGGCCGAGACCATTATCGCGGGCGGCACGGAGAGCATGAGCCTGGTGCCCTTCATGGGGCCGACCACCAGACCGAACCCCTACCTGATGGAGCACGCCCCGGATACCTATCTGAGCATGGGCCTCTCGGTGGAGGGGCTGGCCCAGGAGTACCGCATCGCCCGTGAGCAGGCCGACGAGATTGCGCTCCAGAGCCACCAGAAAGCGCTCGCCGCTCAGGATGCGGGCAAGTTCGACGCCGAAATCGTGCCGGTTCCCGTGAAAATCCAGGAGCCCAACGGCAGCGGCTTTGAGATCAAAGAGGCGGCGTTCGGCAAGGACGAGGGGCCGCGCCGCGATACGTCGGCGGAGGTGCTGGCGAAACTAAAGCCGGCCTTTCTTGCGGAGGGCATCATTACGGCGGGCAACGCCTCCCAGCGCAGCGACGGCGCGGCGGCGGTCGTGCTGACGACGCTGGAAAATGCAGAGCGGCACGGGCTGAAGCCGCTGGCCCGCTTTGCGGGGTATGCGGTGGCGGCGGTGGCCCCGGAGAAGTTCGGAATCGCGCCCGCCTACGCCATTCCCAAGCTGCTCAAGCAGACAGGACACGCCATTGAAGACATAGATTTGATCGAATTTAATGAAGCGTTCGCGGCGCAGGTGTTGGCAGCAGATCAGATCTTCCCGCTGCCGATGGATCGGGTCAACGTCAACGGAGGTGCGGTGGCGCTCGGCCATCCGCTCGGCGCGACCGGCGCCCGCCAGACCGTGACGCTGCTGCACGAGGGGCGGCGGCGCGGCGCGAAGTACGGCCTGGTGACCATGTGCGCGGCGCTCGGCATGGGCGCGGCGGGGCTGTTTGAATTACTGTGACGGCTTGACCTGGTGCAGAATGAACGAAGAGTATACGTGAATTCTCTTGAATTCCGTTAAGGAAGTTTTGGCGCCTCTTGGGTTTCGACGCAAGGGCAGCACTTTCTTTGTTCGGCATGACGATGTGCTGCTGATGGTCAACCTCCAAAAGAGCACCAGCAGCACCAGCGCCAAAGTGATTGCCACCCTCAATTTAGGGGTCTTCTCGTATCCTCTGGCTCAGGCACTTGAAGAGCTTGAGTATCTGGAAAGCAGGATTAGTATTTGGCTTTGTCACTGGCAAGAGCGTATTGGTGCGGTAATGCCTGAGCATTATGATAAATGGTGGGCAGTATCCTCCCTCGAGGAGGCCGTCCAGGCGGGTAAGGAGATGGTGGAGGCGCTGCAAAACTATGGCCTTCCGGCCCTAGAGAAGGTAGATTCGACGGCGAAACTCCACGCCTTATGGGAGAGTGTGGTCAATCACCAGGTCAGACCGATTTTGTACGAACTCAATATCTTTCCGCATTAGCAACATTACGAATCTAAGGGCGTTCCCGCAGGCACGGCCTGCGCGGGAAAAATGACCGGGAAAGGGGTTCCAGGTTGGGAGAACAGATAAGCCGTCGCGCCCTGCTGGGCAGTGGCCTGGCGTGGGCAGGAGGACTGCTGCTTGGGGAGAGAGCCGGGGCGCCGCGTGGGACCGCCAGGAGCCAGAGCAAGCGGCGGGTCGTGGTCTGGTCGGAGGCAACGGCTCCCAGGAACGTCTACCCGCGCGATGTCAACACGGCCATTGCCGAGGGATTAAAGCCCTTGAAAGGCTGGGAGATTGTCACCGCGTCTCTCGATGAGCCGGATCAGGGATTGCCGGACACGCTCCTGAACAGCGCCAGCGTGCTCATCTGGTGGGGACATCAGCGCCATGACGAGGTCAAGGATGCGCTTGTCGCCCGCATCGTCCACCGGGTCAAGGCCGAGGGGATGGGCTTTATCGCCACGCACTCGGCGCACTGGTCCAAGCCGTTCAAGGCCCTGATGGGCACTTCAGGCAGTTGGAACGGCGGTTATGTGGAGGATGGCTCCAGGTTAAACGTGATCGTCCGGGCGCCCCGGCACCCGATTGCCAGAGGGATACGGGATTTCGTGGTGCCACATACCGAACGCTATACCGAGCCGTTCGACGTGCCCACCCCGGAAACGCTGGTCTTTGACGGCATCTACACCCGTCCCGACGGCTCGACCGAACACTCCCGGCAGGGGCTGACCTGGACGGTGGAAAAGGGGCGCGTCTTTTACTTTCAGCCCGGCCACGAGTCCTACCCTATCTATTTCCAGGAGGAGGTCCGGCACGTATTCCGCAACGCCGTGGCATGGGCCGCGCCCACAAAGCAATAACCGTTCTAAAGGAGAGGGGCCGGGGATAAAGATGCAGAATGAAGACGTCCAAGTTGGGTTGACCGCAGAACAGCGGCGGCAGTATGAGGCCAATGGATTTCTAGCGCTCGAAGCCTATCTGGATGCAGAGACGGTGGCGGAGATGGCCAGGGCTGCCGACGACCTGCTGACCTCCATCGGCCCCATCGTGCCTGAGAACCCGCGCATCCAGGCGGACCCCATCGGAAACGGCTATGGCATCCGACAGCTCTGGCCGGTGGTGGACATCTCCCCGACGTTTGCGCGCCTGGCTACCGATGAGCGAATCCTGGCGCTGTTCCGCAGTCTGTTTGACGGGGATACGCCGGTCCTGTTTGAGGATAAGCTCAACTACAAGCAGCCCGGCGGCGGCACGCGGTTTCCGATGCACCAGGACTACAGCTACTGGCAGCCCTATTCGCCCCGTCTGACTTCGGCGATGATCTATATTGACGAGGCGACCGAAGCCAACGGCTGTCTGGAGGTCGTGCCCGGCTGGCACAAGCGCGGGCTGCTGGAGCGGTCCGAAATGCACATTACAGAGCAGGTAACCGACCACTACATTCCCGGCAGCGTGCTCGATCCGGGGCAGGCGGTGAAGGTAAGCGGCCCGCCCGGCACGGTGATCCTCTTCTCCTGCTTCACGCCCCATGCCTCCGCGCCCAACTTGAGCGCCAGGCCGCGCCGCGCGTTTATCCTCTCCTATAACCCGGCCCGCGACGGGAACGCCTACGCGGAGACCTCCGGCGCCAACGCAGCCCGCGCCCGCGCCTGGCTTGTCGCGCAGAGGAGCAGGACGACGGGCGCGAGCGCGCCATGAGACAGGAGCCGCCGCTACTGGATGTCTGCTGCGCCGCCGACCTGTGCGTGGATCTGATCGTGACAGGCGACGTAACGCCCCGCTTCCGACAGGTCGAGCAGCTTGTGGACGATTACACGCTGGAGCTTGGCGGCTCGGCGACCATCTTCGCCAGCCAGTTCGCCCGGTTGGGCGGAAGGGCGGGGCTGATTGGAGCCGTGGGCGCGGACGCCTTCGGCCAGTTCGTTCGGGAGAGGCTGAAGGCCCTCGGCGTGGATGTGCGCCGCGTTCGGCAGCAGACGGCCCTCAAGACGGGGCTGGGACTGGCCCTGATCAAGCCGGATGGCGACCGGGCCATTCTGACCTACTCCGGCACCATTGACGCCGTGCAGCCTTCCGACCTGACGCCCGACCTGGTATCTGCCTTCCGCCATTGGCACATCGCCAGCTACTTCCTGCTCAACAGGCTGCGCGGATACTGGCCCCTCTGGCTGGAGCGGTGCCGGGCCGCAGGGCGCACCACATCGCTGGACACCAACTGGGACCCGGAGGATCGCTGGGAGGGCGTGCGCGAGCTCCTGCCGCTGGTGGATGTCTTCCTGCCCAATGAAGCCGAGGCGCTGGCGATCTCCAAAGCGGCGAGCGTGGAGGAGGCGGGCGAGCGGCTGGCTGTGTGCGGGCCGCTGGTCGTCGTCAAGCGGGGCGCACAGGGGGCCGTGGCGTTTCAGGGCGGGCGGCGGTGGGAGGTCGGCGATGCGGAGGCGGCGGAGGGGCCGCTTGCTATCGTGGATAGCGTGGGCGCGGGCGATAACTTCGATGCCGGGTTCCTGCGAGCCTGGCTGCTGGGGCATGACTCGGAGGCGTGCCTGCGCCTGGCCTGCCGTTGCGCCCGCGCCAGCCTGAGCGCGCCGGGAGGCTTTCAAGGCCAATTATGGGAGGATTTCGCCTGAGATGCGCTTTATCGAGGCCCTGTGGGCGCAGCGGGACACAGGAAGGGCGTTCCTGGCTGCCAATTTCTATAACGCCGAGACGCTGTTGGCGATCCTGCGGGCCGCACGGGAGCGAAGCGCGGCGATCATCCTGCAAACCTCGCCCTCCACGCTGGAGTACCTGGGCCTGCAATTGGCGGCGGCGATGGCGCGAACAGCGGCGCAGGAGAACGGCGTCACGGCCTGGCTGCATCTGGACCATGCGTCCGACCCGACTCTGATTCGGCGCTGCCTCGAGGCCGGCTACGACTCGGTAATGATAGATGCCAGCGACCGGGATTTCGAGGAGAACGCGCGCCTGACGCGGCAGGTGGTCGAAATGGCCCACCCGGCGGGCGTAGCGGTGGAGGCGGAGCTTGGATATGTGCCCAAGCTCGGCCAGGCGGAGGCGGATGAGGCCGGCCTGACCACGCCGGAGGAGGCGCGGCGCTTCGTTGAGCAAACGGGCGTGGACATGCTGGCGGTCGCCATAGGCAACGCTCACGGGTTCTATAAGCGCGCCCCGTCCCTCGACCTCGTTCGGCTGGCCGCCATACGAGAGGCGGTGGAGACGCCGCTGGTGCTGCACGGCAGCTCGGGGCTGACGGCGGCGCAGTGGCAGTCCGTGATCGGCCTGGGCATGGCCAAGATCAATTTCGCCACCGAGATCAAGGACGCTTTTGTTCACGCCATCAAGCGGACGCTGGAGCACACGGAGGAGATCGATCTGCGCAAGACGTTCCCCGCCGGAATGGAGGCCGTGACGCGGCTGGTCGCCTCCAAAATCGCCATCTGTCAGAGGGAGGATCAGAATTCATGACGGAATTGCTGAAGGATATTCTCCGCGAGCCGGAGGAGTTGGCGAAGTCGCTGGCCTACACGGTGGGGCCGGGACGGGCCGCCCTGCAAGAGGCCGCGCAGATCGTCAACGCCGCCGATCTGATCTACATCACCGGCATCGGCAGCAGTTGGCACGCAGGCATGGCCGTGCTCTGGCTATTTCAGGCGCGCGGTCGGCCTGCCGTGTTCGTAGACGCTTCGGAACTGCTCCACTTTGGCGCGCTCGCGCCCAACGCGGCCCTGATCCTCCTCTCCCGCAGCGGCAAGAGCGTCGAGGTCGTCGGATTGATCGAGAAGGTCAAGCGCGCCGGGACAAAGCTTATCGCCGTCACCAACACGCCGGAAAGCCCCCTGGCCCAAAGCGCGGACGTGACCCTGCGCCTGGAGGCGGCCTTCGACCACAACGTCTCCATTACCATGTACTCTGCGCTGACGCTGGTGGGTGGGCTGCTGGCCTGCGCCGCGCTGGGCGAGTTGGATGCCGGCCTGACCGGCGCGCTGGGCATGACGCTGATGGATATGCCCGAAGTGATCGCGGAGTGGCAGAGCCAGATCGCGGAGAGCGATTGGTTTGCGTCCGACGCGCCGACGTACTTCCTGGCGCGCGGCGGCAGCCTGGCAAGCGCCCACGAGGCGCGGCTGCTCTGGGAAGAGGCCGCCAAAGCGCCCGCCTCCGCCCTGACCACCGGCGGCTTCCGGCACGGCCCGCAGGAGATGTTGGAGCCGGGCACGCGCATCGGCCTGTGGCTGGATGCCCAACGCCTGCGCGCGCAAGACTTGGCGCTGGCGGCGGACCTGCGCGCGGCGGGCGCAAAGGTGATGCTCATAGGCCAGGAGCTTCCCACCGGCGCGGGCGACCTGACGTTCCAACTCCCCTTCCTGCCCGCCGCCTGGCAGTTTCTCCTCGACATCGTCCCGGCGCAGCTTGCCGCCGAGCGCCTGGCGCGTCTGCGGGGCGTGGACTGCGACTCGTTCCGACTCTGCCCCTATATCGTGGATAGCGAGGGGGGATTGGGGCATTGAGCGCGCCGGAAGTCGTCTCCCTGGGCAATATGCTGGTCGAAGTTATGCGCCTCGAACGGGACGAGCCGCTGGACAGGCCAGGAAGGTTCGCCGGGCCGTTTCCCAGCGGCGACACGCCCATCTACGTGGATACGATTGCGCGTCTGGGCCGTTCCGCCGGGTTCCTCGGCGCGGTCGGCAAAGATGCTTTCGGCCAATGCCTGCTGGATCGGTTCGCACGCGACGGCGTGGATAGCGCGCGCGTCAAAGTCCTCTCCGACTACAGCACTGGCGTCGCCTTCGTCGCCTACTTTTCCGACGGCAGCCGCACGTTCCTGTTCCACTGGCGTCATGCGGCAGCGGGACAGCTTGGCCCGGAGGACGTGCCCGCCGACTACCTGCAAGGGGCGCGCTGGCTGCATCTGACGGGCTGCAACCTGGCGATCTGCGAGTCGGCGCGGCAGGCGTGCCTGCGAGCGATGGAACTGCTGCCGGAGGGCGCGCGGGTGAGCTTCGACCCCAACCTTCGCCCGGAAGTCCTGAGCGTGGAGGAGATACGGGCGCTCTGCCAGCCGGTCCTGGGGCGCGCTGATGTGTTTTTTCCCAGCGCGGGCGAGGCTCGGATGTTCACCGGAGCGCAGAGCGATGAGGAGGGCTGCCGAAAGCTGGCGGCGGAAGGCAAGCTGGTGGCCTTAAAGCAGGGGCCTGCGGGCTGTCGGCTCTTCACCGCCGAGGAAGAGCGAACGGTTCCCGGCTTTGCCGTGCCGGAGGTGGACCCGACGGGGGCAGGAGACGCCTTCTGCGCGGGCTTCACGGTCGCCCTGCTGGAAGGGATGCCGCTCTCGGAGGCGGGGCGCTTTGCCAACGCCGTCGGCGCGCTGGCGGTGACCAAGCGAGGGCCGATGGAAGGCGTTCCCAGCCGCGCGGAAGTCCACGCCCTGATGGAGGCCGCTGCCAGAGGAGGATAATCCTCTCTCTGAGCGAAGCGAGGAACTTAATGGAGATTCGCATCATCGAGCGCGAGGGCCTTCCGGAAGCCATTGAAGCCGTCACCCAGACTTTCTTTTCGGGCAATCGGGCTGAGGTGGAACGGCACTTTGAAGGCCATGCGGAGGGCAACAGTTCCACGCTCCTGGGCTACGATAACGGTGAACTGGTAGGTATCCTGACAATCCGCTGGGACTGCCGCTATCCTCCCTTCCGTGCGGTGGGAATCCCCTTCATTCACTACATCGAGATTAAGTGGGAGCGGCGTGGTCAGGGGTTGGGCAATCAACTCATGGAGTACGCCGAGCGGTTTGCGGCGCAGCGCGTGGGGCGTATTGGTATCTGCGTGGGCATCTTCGATGCCTATGGCCCGGCGCAGCGGCTGTATATCAAGCGCGGCTTTGTGCCGGATGGCCGTGGCGTCTGCCAGGGACACAGGCCGCTCCATGAGGGAGAGACCGTGGTCGTGGATCACGACCTGCTGCTGTGGCTGGTAAAGGATTTATCTGCCTGACCTATCCCATGCTCTTACGGGGCTTACGCCCGCTTCTTTTGCCGTAAACCTCTCATGCTTCCTCTGGGGAGTGTCTCCCCTCTTGCCGGATTTCGATTTCTTCCTCCTCTTTTTCCAGGTTTCTGCTCCTCCGTTGAGTGAAGCAGAAACCATGCCGCTCACAGCGGCTAGATGCCTTACCTGGATGCATTACATCGCCTGGGTTCTGGTATATCTGGGCCACGACAGCCCTATGGCGCCCGGCTAGAAGGAGCGATCCCGTGCAGAAGATCACCCCCTTTTTCCTGTTCGAAGGCACCGCCGAAGAAGCCATCCACTTCTATCTATCGTTATTCGCGGAGTCAACCATTCTGAGCCTCTCACGTTATGAGCAAAACGAAGAGGGGCCAGCAGGAAGCGTACGTCATGCACTCTTCTCCCTCAACGGGCAAGAGTTCATGGCCATTGATAGCGCCGTCAGACATGAGTTTACCTTCACGCCCGCCCTGTCCCTGCATGTTCGATGCGAGACGGAGGCGGAGTGGGATCGGCTATACGCGGCCTTGACGGAAGGGGGACAAATCCTCATGCCGCTGGACGCTTACCCCTTCAGCCGAAAGTATGCGTGGGTGAACGATAAGTACGGAGTTTCTTGGCAGCTAAACCTCGCAGACGGGTAAGGAAAGGCTCGCGCGATGGTCTCTACGGTATCCTTTGTGATCTGCTATCACTGAAGTCGCCAATGGTATCCGTACTTGTGCGGCGAGAAGGGGATGAGGATCACGAAGGGCCGGGGAGGTCAGGCCGAACGCATACGCTGCTGTAACTGCGCTTGCAGCTGCAAAATGCGCTCGGAGAAACGAACCGGATAGGGCGCGGGCGGTGTCTCCAGGCCCCGTATCGGCTCCGGGAGCTGCGCGATAGCCTCGCGGGCGTGCCGCTGAATATCCCTGAGATCGGGCAGTGAACCGACACGCCGGCCTCCCTGGAGGATGGGCACAAGCAGCGGCGCGGCGTCCGGGGCGGGGGACGGCTCATCGTAGAGCGTGATGATGTCGCCGGCAGCCACGCCGTCCTGGCCCGTTCGTCGCCATACCTGCTTCTGGCCGGGATAGGTCTGCTTGGCCTGGCTGGTCTTGATCTTAAACTCGCGCTGGCCGTCGTGGCGCAATTCGGCCAGCTTATAGACGCCTCCCAGCGCGGGCGCATCGCGCACCGTCGTTACATCCGTACCGACGCCAAAGGAGTCGATGGGAGCGTTCTGGGCGGCAAGATCGGCGATGAGCCGCTCGTTGAGGTCGCCGCTGGCGAAAATCTGCGCGGAAGTAAAACCGGCCTCGTCGAGGATTCGGCGCACGTCACGCGAAAGCGCCGCAAGGTCGCCGCTGTCGAGCCGCACGCCCCTAATCTCGCCGGGCTGAAAGAGCCTGGTAATGTCGCGGGCCGCGCGCAGGGTGTCATAGGTATCTATGAGCAGAATGGCATTGTGCGGGAAGAGGCGCTGGTAAGCGCGAAAGGCGTCCCCCTCCTGCGCGAAGGACATCACCCAGGAGTGGGCGATGGTGCCGTAGACCGACAGGCCATAGCGCAGCCCTGCCTCCATGTAGGAAGTGCCGACACAGCCGCCCAGGCACGCGGCGCGGGCCGCTCTCAACGCCGCTTCCGGGCCGGGAGCGCGCCGCGCGCCAAACTCGACGACGCTGCGCCCCTGTGCCGCCGTCACCACGCGCGCCGCCTTGGAGGCGACCGACGTGGGATAGTTGATGAGCATGAGCAAGGCCGTCTCGACGATCTGGGCCTGGAGGATGGGCGCCACGACCGTCAGCAGCGGCTCTTCGGCAAAGACAGGCGTGCCTTCCGGGATCGCCCACAGATCGCCCGTGAACCGGAGCGCCGCCAGAAAATCGAAAAAGCCGGACGGTATGGAGGCGAAGACGGGCAGGCCGCGCAGGTAGGCGATCTCTTCGGCGGTAAAGTGGAAATTTTCCAGGTAGGCGACGACGTCCTCCAGCCCGGCAGCCAGCAGATAGTTGCGGTCGCGCGGCAGATGGCGCACGAAAAGCTCAAAGGCGGCCTCTTCCTGGCGCCCTTCGGCCCAGTAGCCTGCCGCCATAGTCAGCTCATAGAGATCGGTTGCCAGGGCGGGCGTAATGGGGATCATAGCCGGGTCTTTCCTGCAAGCTGAGATTGACCCTACAATTTCGCATTCGCTGGCTGCACTCCTGCCGATTTTAGCGGCAAAACTTGACCTAACCCCCCGTCCCCCTTCCCTATAAGGGAAGGGAGGGACCCGACCGGAGATGGTTCTGGCCCACCTCCGGTCCCTCACCTTTTCAAGGAGAGGGGAGCAGCCCTAGTTCCTAGGTTCTTCCCTTCTCCCTGCAAGGGAGAAGGGAGAGCAGAAGCCGGGTCCCCCCTTCCCTGTGAGCATAGCGAACGTAGCAGGGAAGGGGGCCGGGGGGTTAGGTAAGAAACCCGGCTTCAGCCGCCCGAAATGAGAACGCGAAGGCGTTCTCGCTGCGGGGAGGCCATCGGCATAAACTCGCAGCCCAGGCGCACGCCCAGACCACCGCGCGCCGCCATTTTCCTGCTCGTGCCGATGCGGGCCAGCAAGGGTGTCTCCGCCAGGGCAGGCAGCGGCAGGCGCACGCGCAGTACCGTTCCCGGCGCAAAAAGCTCTGTCAGCGCGGAAGCCTGGCTTGCGCTGAGGCCCTCCTGCACTTCCGCGCAAAAGCCTCCCTCTGAAAGATCGATGATCGTGCCGGAGAGCGGGCTGCTCCGGGCCGTCTGGAGCGCCCGTACCTGGTCCTCGCGCTCCAGTGCGGCGGGCCATTTTACGGGGAAACGCGGCCAGCGCCGCCGCTGAATACGCGTTATCCAGCGCGGGCGCGCTATCGTTAGAAGGTGCGTCTGCGGGAGCCGGGCGTCGGATTCGAGAGCGCGCACCGGCGTTGTAAAGCGATAGATCGCATCGGCGCCGGTGATCTCAACGGCTATGGCTGCGCCCGAAACGAGCCGTTCCGCAGCAGCACCTCGGCCCGGCCTCCGTTCCCCGTGCGGTTCCAGCGTCAGCGTTAGGGTCGCCTTCTCCAACGCGGAGATGTAGGCGGGCCATGCGCCGGTATCCGCGCTCTCCTGCGGCCAGACGCGCGCGACAGCGCCTACCTGTAGGATCTTCCGGCTCAGCACGATCTCGCTCGTGCCGCCTGCCGGGGTGTACCCGCTGCGCCGCAATCGCCGCTCAAATCCCCACAGACCGGCCAGCGCTATTCCGGCCGGGAGCGCTCCCCAACCCAACCATGCCATCCCCTGCATACTGCCTACCCCCTTAAGGCGGGGACAACCGGCTGTCGTTTCTGGAGGCGGCATTCCCCAGCCGCCTCTACCGGTATCCCCACTTTGCGGTACGCATACGCTGTGCCAATGGCAGCGCCCTGGAGGGCTATGCCTGGCGTTCCGGCAACAAAACCGGTCGGAATCAGGAGGCGGCGTGCGCAGCCTTGCCGTTACCGCTGGCGAGTGCGGCACGCCGAGAGGCCGAGGTCTGTTTGCGGATCAGATCCGAGACGGCCACCAGCACCACATAACGCAGGCGGAACTCGTGCTCCATGCCGGGCGCGCTGGTGCGTTTGGCGTCGCCGTTGAGCGTGGCGCGCATCCGATCCCGCGTCTCCAAATGGCGGCAGGCTATCTCTTCCGGCAGGGAATCTAGATCCACATCCACGGCGGCCTGCGCGGTCGGACCATCGCCATAGATCTTAAACACGGTTCCTCGTAAGCCACGATAGAAGTTATAGTACAGCCCGGTTCTGGCATCCGCGACTGTCGGAGCGCGGTCCACAATCTGCACTCGATCACCTTCCTTGAGCATGGCAACCATCCTCCCTATTGCGCCACTAAGTGATTACATATAGGCGCTATTTTGTCTACTATTATAGCAAAGCTCGGCCTTCCTGGCAAGCGTTTTTTGGAGGACAGCCTACAATTTTTCAATTCCGGAGACGGAGCGCAATTCTTGCTGCCATGACAACGGCAACGAGTCCCATGAATACCGCATAGCAGAGAGTTAAATGAGCGGCATCCGAATTTCCCTTCACACCGAATAACTCGGTAATCGCTCCCAACGGTGTTGACGTATCTCCTCAGCAGCAGGCTGCGTAAGATTGATCCACACGGCTGGGAGTGTCTACCAATAACTCCAAGGGGTTAGGGAAAAGAGCCATCATTAGCCCAATGATGCAAAGCCCAACCGTGCCCATGACCCGATTTTCGTTCGCTTCGTTCTGCAATAGGATGTGCTTTCCCGAAAGGAAGCGCTATATCTTTGTCCCTAACCAATCTGCGATTCCCCATAGGCCCCACGCTATGGTTGCCGCAAAGATAGCTATTAACTGAATTGGCATGGGAGGCAAATAGTTTATGTCCGGGCTATGGGCGCGCGCTATCAATGCAAACAACGTACACGAAACTATAATTATGCCGAATCCAGAAGCAATGAAATTGCCAATTCTCTGCATCTTACTCTTATTTTGTTCCTCCGATTCAGAGGCTTTCAACCATCTGCTGGAACTCCTCCTCGGTCAGGACGGGCACGCCTAGCTGCTGCGCCTTCGTGAGCTTGCTGCCCGCGTTCTCCCCGGCGACCACGTAGGTGGTCTGCTTGCTGACGCTGCCGCTGACCCGCCCGCCCAGACGGCGGACGAGGGCCTCCGCCTCTTCCCGCTTCCTATGCGCCAGCGTGCCCGTAAACACAAAGGTCTTGCCTTTCAAGGCGTCCGATTGCGGCGCATGATCGTGGGCTTCCGGCTCAACCCCGGCGGCCTTGAGCTTGGCGATCATCTCCCGATTGTGGGGATCGGCGAAGTAGGCGGCGATGCTTTCGGCGGTCGTCGGCCCGATCTCATGCACCTGCCCTAGCTCCTCCGCGCTCGCGGCCATCAGCCGCTCCAGCGTGCCGAAGTGCGCCGCCAGTACCTCCGAGGCGCGCTCGCCCACGTGCCGAATGCCCAGCGCGTAGATGAGGCGGGAGAGGGGACGGCGCTTGCTTTTGGCGATGTTATCCAGTATCTTGGTTGCCAGCTTTTCGCCCATGCGCTCCAGCGGCAGAAGCTGCTCCAGGGTCAGCGCGTAGAGGTCGGCGGGGTCTTTGATCAAGCCGGTCTGTACCAACTGCGCGATGTGGCGCGTGCCCAACCCCTCGATATCCATCGCGTTGCGCGAGACGAAATGAAGTATCTGCTCCTCGACTTTGGCCGGACACTCCGGATTGGGGCAGCGGGCCACCGCCTCCCCAACTGGCCGAACGACCGGCGTGCCGCAGGCCGGGCAATGGGTCGGCATGACGAACTCGCGCTCGTCGCCGTCCCGCTCGGAGGTAATCACCTCCACAACCTCAGGGATGACCTCGCCCGCCCGCTGAATGACCACGGTATCGCCGATGCGCACGCCCTTACGGCGTATCTCGTCCTCATTGTGCAGCGTGGCACGGGAGACGATCACGCCGGCCACCGGCACCGGCGTCAGGATGGCGACGGGCGTGAGCGCGCCCGTGCGCCCAACCTGAACTATGATGTCCTCTACCTTCGTTCGTACCTGCAAGGCCGGGTACTTATAGGCGATGGCCCAGCGGGGCGAGCGGCTGACCTGCCCTAATTCCCGCTGTAGCGCGAACGAGTTGACCTTGACCACCACGCCATCAATATCATAAGGCAGCTCTTCCTTCCTGGTGGCCCACTCTTCACAGAAGGCAATGACCTCTTCGATATTGGCGCAGAGGCGTACGTTCGGATTGGTTCGCAGCCCCCATTCCCGGTAGGTTTGCAGCAGCTCATACTGGCTGGTGAAATTGCACCCCTCGCACTCCCCAACCCCATACAGAAACACATCCAGGCGGCGGCTGGCAGTTACGCGCGGATCTTTCTGGCGCAGGGAGCCGGCGGCGGCGTTGCGCGGGTTGGCAAACGTCCTTCCTCCCTTCTCCTCTAGCTCGGCGTTGATGCGCGCGAACTCCTTGTGCGACATGAACGCTTCCCCGCGTATCTCGATGAAGGCAGGCAAAGGGGAGGGTTTCGCCTCCTGCGCGGGCATCTCGAAAAGGCCCAGGCTTGGTTGGTCTTCTGTTCCCGCTCCCTTCCCACTGCCAGAGGAGCGGCCAGACCTCACCCCCGTCCCCTCTTCTTGCGACGGAGAGGGGGGAGAGTCCTCTCCCAGGTTCTTCGGTTCTGCCTTATCTCCCCTCATCCCCGTCCCTTCTCCCTGCAAGGGAGAAGGGAGAGCCGAAGCCGGGTACTCCCCTCCCCTAAAATTGGGGGAGGGGTTGGGGGTGGGGGCCTCTTGCCCTTCCCTGGCGAGGGACGAGCGAGTAGGGAAGGGGGATGGGGGGTTAGGTAGAGAGGAGGACCGCCCGACAGGCCGCAGGCGCATAGGAATAGCCGGAATCGTGCGCAGGTTCTGCGTGATGTCCTCGCCGATCTCGCCGTTGCCGCGCGTAGCGCCCGCGACAAACTGGCCGTTCTCATACACCAGTGAGATGGAGAGGCCGTCAATCTTGAGCTCGCAGACATACTCGATGGCAAAATCCGATCCAGCTCCGAGCAGGCGGCGGTTGCGCTCCTCCCAGGCGCGCAACTGCTCGATATTAAACGCATTGTCCAGCGAGAGCATGGGCTGGCGGTGGCGGAACGGTGCAAAGGTGGTGGCAACCTCCGCCCCTACCCGTTGGGTCGGAGAGTCGGGAGTGACCAGCTCGGGGTAGGTCTCCTCCAAATGCCGCAGTTCTTGCATCAGCGCGTCATAGGCAGCATCGGAGACCTCCGGCGCATCCAGGACATAATAGAGGTAGTTATGGTGGCGTATCTGCTCGCGCAACTCTTCGGCGCGTTGCCGCGCGGCCTCGGGAGCGCGCGGCAATGCGGCCTCCGAAGAGGGAGATGGATTCGTTTTGTCGTTATTGTCGTTGGTCATCGTCGTTTGTATCGCCTGGAGTATTCGATTTAAGCCTGCCAGTCTCCTGCTGTAATCACTGCGCCCTGCATAACAAACCCGGAAGGCCCCACCCCAGAAGACCTCACCCCCGGCCCCTCTCCTTCGCAAGGAGAGGGGAGAGCAGCCGCCGGGTCCCCCCCTTCCCTTGTAGGGAAGGGGGCCGGGGGGTTAGGTAACCCAGGAGGAGAGGGGAGAGTGCTTCCTGTCAGGCCCCTCTCCTTACGAAGGAGAGGGGTGGCCTCGCTAGGCGGAGGGCTGTCGCAAGGCAGAGCCGTGTCGCAAGGTGTCGCTAGGCGGAGCCGGAGGCCGTAACTCCGGCGACCCTTGCAGTGGCCCAACCATGGCAGGCCCGACCCTTGCAGTAGGCCGGGGTGAGGTCTGGCCTCTCCCAATAAATTCAACTCCAAATCAGGCTGAAGAAGCGGTTAGACTCGGCCAATAATAAGTGGGGAAGGTGCGTGAACTGACGCTCGAAACGCGGGCGCGCGAATCAAACGGTTATCTCTTCTATTGCTTTGCCATCTACCGCCTCCTTCACGCACATTCCAACCCGGTTCGCTTTTGCGTTCGGCCCGCCAGGGGCTATGCTGCATACTCTCCCAATTATTGACTACAGGCCGCGCGGGCTGTGCTCCCGCCATACCGACTTTCTTTTGATGAGGAACGGCATTGGCTGAAATTCTTTCCCAGGCTGAAATCGAAGCGCTGCTAGCCTCCCTGACTGGCGATGGAACCATGAGCGCCTCCGCTCCCACTCCCGCCGGCAGCCCTCCCCGCGAGCCCGCCCGCAACACGTTCGGCATGGAGGGCGGCATGATGGCGGCCAAGCGGGAGAACCGGCCCCTCATCGCTTACGAGGTTTACGATTTCCGCCGCCCGGATAAGTTCGCCAAGGATCAGCTGCGTACGCTACAGATGGTGCACGAGACCTTTGCGCGCCTCTTTGCCTCCTCGCTATCGGCCTATCTGCGCGTGCCCGTCCATGTAGACCTGGTTTCCGTCGAGCAGATACCTTACGACGAGTACATGCGCTCGCTGACCAGCAGCATCATCAATATATTCAGTATGGCGCCGCTGGCCGGGCAGGCGATCCTGGAAATTGAATTCAACATTATCCTCTCCATGATTGATCGTCTGCTAGGCGGGCCGGGCAGCATGGTCAAGAACGCCAACATCCTCACCGACATCGAGAAGGCCCTGACCGAAAGCATTGTCAACCGCGCTCTCAAGGAGTTTCATACCGCCTGGGAAGGCGTCGCCCAATTCACTCCCAAACGCGAGGTGATGGAGACCCAGAGCCAGTTCGTCCAGATCGTGCCGCCTAATGATGTAGTGGTCTCGATTCTATTTGAGATTAAAGTGGGCGAGATGCGCGGGGCCATGAGTATTTGTATTCCCTACCTGCTCCTCAAGCCCATCACGTCCAAGCTCAGCGCGCAGCGGTGGTTTTCCAGCAACGTCAAGAAGAACACGGGCAAGTTTGCGGGCATTCTGGCCAAGCGGCTGGAGAAAACGCATATAACCTGTACGGTACGTCTGGGCAGCACTCAGATGCCGGTCAATACGCTGCTGGAGCTCAAAGTCGGCGATGTCGTGGTCCTGGATCGCAAACAGCACGAAGAGGTGGATGTTCTCATCGGCAACAGCGTCAAGTTCCACGGTCGCCCCGGCATTCGGGGCAAGAAGCTCGCCGTCCACATTAACCGCATTAACCAGGAGGCCGAGACGGCCGATCTTGCTGCTTCCACACGCCACCGTGCTACGGCGCGCTAATGCGGCGCCACTGCTCTTTGCTCTTCTTTCGGTAGTGGCCTGGTTTTCCGCCCCGGAGGTTTATTCATGCCCGATCTGACGCTTGCCGAAGTCGCCGCTCTCGGCGACCTCCTTACCCAATTAAGCCCGAATCTCGCCCTGGCCCTCGCCGAGCAGATCAACCGCGATCTCACCTTAGATTCGCCCACAATTGAGCCGGTGCCGATCCAGGATCTGCTATTCCGTGCGGATAACGTCGCGCAAACGACGTTCAATCTCAGCGCGCCCTTCTCCGCTGAAAGCGTCTTTCTGGTCTCCGAGGAAGTCGGCCACCTTTTTGTAGACCTGATCGAGGGCAACGCAGGCATAGATCCGCCGGTAACGCTGCTCGATGTGCAGATGGAGAAGCTCGCCGCCGCGATGAACGGTCTGGCGCGCGGCCTTGCCGTGGCGCTGACCAACCTCACTGGCGACATGGTGGAGCTGGAGGCCAGTACAACCACCATCGGGCCTATCGCCCTGCCGCCCGTGTTCGCGCTCGACGGCGTCGCCATTCAGGCGCGCCTGCCGCTGAACATTCCTGGACTGATAGATACGGAGCTGACGTTCCTGTTCACGCCGGATCTAGCGCGGACGCTGGCGACCGGCTCCTCTACTGAGATAGGCATAGACCCCTCTGACAGCCACGGCGGCATCCTGGGAGAGGATGAACTGGCCGCCATGCTCAGCGGCATGAGCGGCGCAGCGGGGGCCGGAACCGTCCCCTCGGCCCCTGCCGCTTCCGGCGATGCCTTCGGCGGCCCGATGCCCTCCCAGCCGGGAAGCAGCCCCTTTGCTCCGTTCCCGAGCGCCGGGCAGGAGGCCATGCCGCGCGGGCTGGATCTGATTCTGGACATCCCGCTAGATGTCACCGTTGAGCTAGGCCGCGTGCGCATGCTGATCAAGGACGTATTGGAGCTGGCTTCCGGTTCCATCGTCGAGCTCGACCGTGTGGCGGGCGAGCCGGTCGATCTGCTCGTTAATGGGCGACTGATCGCCAAGGGCGAGGTAGTCGTCATCGAAGATAACTTTGGCATTCGCATTACCGAGATCATCAGCCCGGCGGATCGGGTGGCCGGTCTGGGAAAGGGCCGGTAGCCTGATGAGAACCCGTCTTCCGCTTACCCGCTGGCTGTGGGCAGGTCTCTGCGCCGTGGCGCTCTCCGTCCTGTCCCTGGCAGGCCAGGCGGAGAAGTCCGAGTCGTCCACCTGGCACTCCCACAAACACTCCCACAGGCATACCTCCTCGCAGGAGGCTGGGTCGGAGAGGAAGCATAGCTCCGCTTCGGAGGAGGCACCACGCGCAAGCCACGAATCACGCGCGGGCAAGGATAGCTCCTCGGATTCCGACTGGCGCAAGGAGTGGCGACGGAAATGGCTGCGGCGATGGAAAGCCGGCCAGGCCGGGTTGTCTTCAGAGAAGCGGACGGAAACCGCGAAAGCCGCCACGACCGGCGGCGCGTCTCTGGCCGGGGCACAGAGCGCCGCGCCCGCTCCGTTAAGTCCGCCCGCAATCACTGCCTCTGCACGACCGGTGGGGAAGCCTTTCGGCGGCGTGACCAAACCCGATCCCTTCGGCGCAACAGAGGCCGCTTCCCATAATCGCACGCAGGATAGCCCGCTGACGGCGGTCGGGGATGCCTGGAAAATGCTGGCCTACCTCTTCCCGATGCTGCTATTGACGCTGGGTGGGCTGCACCTGCTGCGCCGCTTCTACGAGCGCACCGGGCGTTTGCCGGGAGCGGCACGGCTGGCAGCGAGCGCCACCGGCGGCGTGGGAGCATCGTGGCCTCGCCGTCCGGGCGGTGGGCTGATGAACGCGCTCGTCGGCGGATTCCATCTCAATACCATACGCCAGCACGGCGGCTGCAACATTCGCCTGGTGGAGTCGGTGCCCATCGGCGGCGCCAACATCCATCTCATCGAGGTGCGCGGGAAGCTGCTGCTTATCGGCGCGACGAGCGCGGGCGTCAGTTTGCTGACCGAGTTCTCCGCGCCGGAGGTGTTCGAACCCGGCGATTTTCGCGCCCTGCTCCAGTCGGCTGCCGCCGACATGGATAGCCTCGACCTGGCCGAGCCGGAACTGCCGGAGGTTGCCATGGTCGGTACGCTGGAAGAGGCCATGCGCGAGACCAGCGACGCGGTGGCTCGCCGCGCCCGCCGCCTGCGCACGGTGCAGGAAGAGGAAGATGCCAGTGCGTGAGTCGCTCTCCCTGCTGCTGCGCCGTCCGCGCGCCGTTATCGGCACGCTGCTGCGGAATCGCGCCCTCTGGCTGGCCTGCGGCGCCATCCTGCTCTGCGCGCTCCTGACGGCCATGCGCGCCGGGGCGCAGGGCGTGGTGATGCCTAAAGTCTCCGTTGGGATAGACACGGCCAAAAACCCGAAGGATGTCGCCGTTACGCTCCAAGTCCTGCTGCTGATGACGATCCTGACGCTGGCGCCCTCTATCCTGATCATGATGACGGCCTTCACGCGCCTGATCATCGTCTTCTCGATCCTGCGCAGCGCAATGGGCACACCCCAGATCCCGCCCAATCAAGTGCTGGTGGGCCTGGCTCTGTTCCTGACGTTTTTCATCATGCAGCCGGTCTTCACCAAGATCAACCAGGACGCCCTACAGCCCTACTTCGCCAACAAGATCGCTCTGCCGCAGGCGCTCGACAAGGCGGAAAAGCCGCTGCACGATTTTATGATCCGCCAGACCTATACCAGCGACCTGACGTTCTTCATCAATCTGTCGAAAGCGCCCAAGCCCAATGGCCCGGACGACGTGAGCCTGATGACGCTCACGCCCGCGTTCATCACCAGCGAGCTAAAAACGGCCTTTATCATCGGCTTCTACATCTACCTACCCTTCCTCATTATTGATATGGTCGTCGCCTCGACCCTGATGAGCATGGGTATGATGATGCTGCCGCCCGTCGTCGTCTCCCTGCCGGCCAAGCTGCTGCTCTTCGTGCTTGCCAACGGTTGGACGCTGCTGATAGGTTCTCTGGCGCGCGGCTTCCGCTAAATCGGAGTGTCAGGGTGCGGCAAGCACCTCATCGAGTGTGACAACGGGCAAGCCGGGAACAGCCTTGAAACCGTTGTCATTAGTCAGAAAGAGGACGCAGCCGGAGATCATGGCGGTCGCGGCATGAATGGCATTCGGAGTACGCAGGGCAGGGATGGCAGCGCGGAGGCGGGCCGCTTCTCGGAGAACGGCGAGCGTGATGGGGAGCAAAAGTATGTCGGAGGCGAGCAATGCTTGCTCAAAAGCCGTTTGTAAGGCTGAGTCTCCAGCTCTGAGCGGGCCTATCAGAGTTTCCGTCAGGAGGAGTTCACTGCCAACAGCTTCCAGTGCGGTCGTTCGAACCGCTTGCCAGAATGGTTTGAGCAGCGGCCAATAGACCGGATGCCGCTGCATGGAATAGATTACCGTATTGGCGTCGGCATAGACCAGGCCAGAAGCGGGCAGGATCAGCGATCCCATGCGTTCTTCTCTTCCTGAAGAAATCGCTCGTACTCTTCCCAGGTAGGGAACAGGCGTGGGCCGGGCGGCAGTGTCTCCGCGAGTTCCAGCATGGAAATACGCTCCGATGGCGGCGAGGCGACCCTTTCCGGAAGGAGCAGAATCACATCTACACGGTCGCCCTCTTTAAGTTCAGGGGATGTGAATTCGATTTTGTTTCCTGGCAACACCGTTGTTGTCAACCTCAATGCGGCTTGCATAGCGCTCATCACCTCCTGCCCTTATTATAACATATCGTCCTCCGCATCGGACGGGCCAGCAATCTCCCGCTGCATCTAGGCGCGTGGCTCCAGGGGAACACACGGGCTTTTCGCTATTGGAGTCTCTAGAGTCCTCGCTTTACGGCTTTGGGAACTGGACAAAGGATTATAATGACACAGCCAGAGGTACTTCAAATAGGGCGCAACGCCCTAATCGTGGCGCTGCAACTGTCGCTGCCGGTGCTGCTGTTTGGGCTGGTGGCCGGCGTGCTGGTCAGCATTTTCCAGGCGGTGACCCAGATCCAGGAGTTCACGCTGACGTTCGTGCCCAAGCTCCTGGCCGTCGTGCTGGCGCTGGCTATTTTCGGTCCCTGGATGCTCTCCACGATGGTTCACTTCCTGACCTATACCTATAGCCACATGCCGCCGGTGATCAAATAGAGGTTATGGGAAAAGAGAAATTGCAACCGTTTCCCCATAACGCCGCTTCCCTGCCATGATGGACTACACGGCAATCGGAACGCACGATTTCTATACGTTTCTGCTGGTCTTCTCGCGCGTGGGCGGGCTGGTGGTGACGGCGCCCCTGCTCGGCAACCGGATGATCCCGCGCTCGGTCAAGGCCGGGTTTATGCTCTTTTTCTCCTTTGCCCTGACCCCATTGGTCATTCCCAAGACCGGTTCCGTTCCCACGCACGCCCTGCTGCTGGCGGCGGACCTGGCAAAGAACGCGGTGTTCGGCCTGGCGCTGGGATACCTAGCGCGCGCCCTCTTTTCGGCAGTAGAGATCGCCGGAGCCTTCATTGACACGCAGATGGGATTCGGCCTCATCAACCTGTTCAACCCCTTTACCGACTATCCCAACTCCGTCCTGAGCGTGTTCCAGATTCAACTGGCGACGACCCTCTACGTGCTCGCCAATGGGCATCTGGCGCTGCTGGGGGCGCTGGCGGAGAGCTTCAACGCGCTGCCGCCTAGCGCGGCGGTGGCGACGGGAGCGACCGGCCTGGCTGCCGTGCCGGTGATTAAGATGATGTTCGTGCTGGGCTTCCGGCTGGCGCTGCCGGCGGCGGGCGTGCTGCTGCTGGTGGATGTCGCCTTCGGGCTGGTGGCGCGGCTGGTGCCGCAGGTCAACGTCTTCATGGTCGGCACGCCCGCCAAGATCCTGATCGGCCTGGCGACGGTGGCGCTGCTCCTGCCGGTGATCGCCGTCATCGTCGGCGAGATCGGCGCGGGCACCGGGGCAGCGCTGCAAGCGCTGGTGGCGGCGGCAAAGTGAGGGCGCTCCCATGACGGCGCTCTCCGGTTTCTCTCTACATTTGAGGTCGTGACATGGCCGGTGAAGACAGGACCGAAACCGCGACGCCCCGGCGGCGCAGCGAAGCGCGCAAGAAGGGGCAGGTCGCCAAATCCTCCGATCTCTCCTCTATCGTGGTGCTGCTGGGGCTGCTTATCGCCCTCCACAGCCTGGGCGGCGGGATCAGCCTGGGCATCAAGAACTACGTCGAGGGCTCGTTCAACCATCTTGACGATACGCGCATCTCCATCGCCCTGGTGATGCAGCATGGCGCGGTCATGTTCCTGGTGCTGATCCGGGCTGTCGGGCCGCTGGCCGCCATCGCCATCCTGCTGGGGCTGATCGTCAACATGGCGCAGACCGGACCGATCTGGTCTACGACCGCCCTCCAGCCTGACTTCAACCGCCTCAACCCGCTGACGGGCGCGCAGCGCTTCGTCTCCTCCGCCGCGCTCGTCAACCTCGCCAAATCTCTCTACAAGATCGGCATCATCGGCTATATCGCCTACGTCACGTTGCGCAGCAGCTACCCGCAACTGCTGCTGATGACCCGTCTGGATGTGCCGCAGGCCCTCGGCCTGGTGGGGGACGTGGCCTACCGCATGGCGCTGCGTATTACGGTGGCGATGCTGGTGCTGGCCGCGCTGGACTACTTCTATCAGCGCTACGCCTTTGAGAAATCCCTGCGCATGACCAAAGATGAGGTCAAGCAGGAGTTCAAATCTGTGGAGGGCAACCCGCAAATCAAGCAGCGGATTCGCGCCCGGCAGCGCCAGATGGCCCGCAAGCGCATGATGAGCGAGGTGCCGAGCGCCGATGTCGTGGTCACCAATCCGACTCACTTCGCGGTCGCGCTCAAGTACGAGGCGGAGAAGATGACCGCGCCGGTGGTGGTCGCCAAGGGCCAGGATCGGCTGGCCCTCAAAATCCGTGAGCTGGCCCAGCAGAACGACGTGCCGATTATGGAGAATCCCCCGCTGGCGCGGGCACTCTACAAGCAGTGCGATTTGGGGCGGGAGATACCAGCGGATCTGTATGCGGCGGTGGCGGAGGTGCTGGCCTTTGTCTATCAGATCAACCAGCGGCGGCGGGAGCGCATGGGCCTGTCTGTTTCAACCCAATAAGCACGGCTGTAGCCCGGCCCTAAAGGACCGGGCTGCGGACGGCAAGCCCCATAAATGGGGCTGCGTCAGGTGGAGCGGTTCCTATCAAGGATAAAGGCATCCAACCTCTCTTAGCCCGCTTTAGCGGGCTTGCCGTCCGCAGTCCATCCCTTTAGGGGTGGGCTGCCAGAAGGGACCGGACACACTCTTAATCAGCCGGCAAAGCCTGCTGCGCGGCCCTGCGGACGGCTGCCGAGCGATCCTGGCGTGCCAGGTGGCGGAGGAGCTTGCGGTCGGCGGCGTCCTGGGAATTGGCGAGGGCGTCCACGACGGCCAGGCGCACCGCCTCGCGCTCCTCCCCTGCCAGTTCGTGCAGGACGGCGTGGGCCTCCTCCGTGCGCAGGGTGGTCAGGGCCAGCACCGCCGCCCGGAGCGGATCACCGGAGAGCCGCTGCACGGCCTCGCGTATCAAGCCGGGCGCTTCCGGGGCGCGGGTCTGGGCGATCATCAGGGCAGCGTAGGCGACCAGGTGCGGGTCAGGATTCTGGAGGTAGGGCGTCAGCAGTTCCAGGGCGCGCGGGTCTTCTAGCTCGACGATGGCCTGCATACACTCCTGCAACACTTCGGCGGCCTCGCCTTCCGGGTAGACAAGCTTGAGGGTGAGCGGTATCAGCGCATTCGGATTGCCCAGGCGTGCCATCGCCTGTGCTGCCGCCTTGCGCGGCTCAACCTTCACCAACTCCGCGTTTGGCCCACCCCCGATAGCGTGCCCGCTCGTGTCGAAGAGCAGGAGCGTGATGTCGCGGAGGGCGTCCGGGGCATGGATCTGGGCCAGGGCGAGGGCGCAGTTGGCGCGCAGGTGCGCGGCGGTATCGAAGGGAACGCCGCCGACCGGCTCGATCTGCTCCGTGCGGATGCCCGCGCGCAGGGCTTCGGCAGCCGGGGTATACTCCAGCCGACCGAAGGCGAACGCTAGGTGCGCGCGGATATGGCACCCCGGATCGCGCTTCAGGCCGTCTTCGGAGAGGAAGAGGAACCGCTCGACCATCGCCCGCGCCGCCGACTCGTCGGCAATCCGACCTAGCGCCTCAGCGGCCAGCGTAGCGACGTAGTTGGAGCGATCTTGCAAGGCTTCCAGAAGCATCACCTGCCCGTCGGGTCCCGCCAGCCTAGCAAGGAGCGTCACCGCGCGGATGCGATCCTCCGTGCGGCGGGATTTCAGCAGCGTGACGGCGTCCTCCAATCAGCCCTCCATTCACTTCGCGTTATGTCGCCTGATGGATTCCTGTTCCGCTTTGGCATGCCCCGCGCAGAGGCGCGCTCAGTCCGTGAGCGGCAGGATGAGCGTCGGTGTAGCGATCTCATGGTCCTCGCGGATGGAGGTCACCGCCGTTCCGACCGCAAAGTACTCGATGACATGGCTGCCCCAGCCGTGACTGCTCTCCTGGACCTGCGCCCCGACAATGCCCTCCGCCTGCACCGCCTCGGCTTCCGCCTGCATCCGCGACAGCGCCAGTTCCCGCGCGTCGTAGAGCGCCTGGGTGTAGTTCTGCATCTCCACGTTGCGGCCTACTTGCTTGAGGGACTGGAGCAGCCCCTGATGGGCCACATGGTAGACGCAGGTGCCCATCACCAGCGAAACCGGACGGTAGCCCGCGCGCAGCAGCGTCCAGAAGTCCTGCCCGTTGAGATCGGAGGTAAAGGGTCGGTTGTCGGGCGTGCGGTAGTGCTCTCCCTGCCGGTGGCGGATCGCCGTGCCGATTGCCATGAACTCGGCCAGGTTCTCGCCCCACTCGTAGCGGGTCACCTCCAGGCGCACGCCCACGATGCCGTCCGCGCCCAGCATATCGGCCTCCTCCTCCATGCGGGTCATCGCCAGTTCCCGCGCGTGGTACATCGCCTGGGTCAGCACCTCCATCTCCTGGCTCTGGAAGAACCCGGCGAACTGAAAGCCGATGTGGTAGATGGAACTGCCCATGACCAGTCCTACCGGGTCGAACCCGGCCTCCCGCACAAGCAGAAACTCATTGACCGAAAGGTCGCTGGTAAACAGGCCGCGCTTGCCGGCGCCCCCACGCATCTCCGCGAGCCGCTGCCGGGCGGCAGTGGGCAATCCTTCTTGCGATCCGGGTGTATAGGGCATGGTGCAGGTCTCCTTTCCAGACCTTATTTGAGCGAAACGGTATTGAGAACGGAGAAGGCCGGCCAGCGACCCGTATAGATGGCGATGGCCGTGCCGATAGCGGTGAAGTGATAGAGCATGTCCGTGCGGTTTTCGTTGATCTCGCGCGGCTCCATCTCTACCTGGATGTCCGCGCCGACAATGCCCTCCGCCCCGACCGCGCGGGCCTCCTGCTCCATGCGGCGCATCGCCAGCGCGCGGGCATTGTAGACCGCTTGCGTGAAATCGGTCAGCTCCTGGTTTTGCCAGGCGCCGCCGAAGAAGCCGCCCGTCATAGCGTTCTGGGTGCGCCAGGTCGGCACCTGATAGTAGGTGCAGTTGCCAACCGCAAAACCGACCGGACGGTAGCCCGTCTGCCGCAGCATCCAGAACTCCTTGCCGGAAAGGTCGCTGACAAAGGGCGCGACGCCGGAAACGTTGGCGGGCGGCACGTCCGCCTCGCGAATGGCGGTGCCGATGGCGGCAAACTCCAGCATCCCGGCGCCCCACTCGTACTCCTTGCGCTCCAGCCGCACGCCGACCACTCCCGTCGCGCCCAGCAGCGCCGCCTCCTGTTGCAATCGCCCCAGGGCCAGATGCCGCGCCTGGTAGAACGCCTGCGTCAGCACCTCCAGTTCCCCGGAACTGCCGCTCCAGGTAGGCATCCACTGCCAGCCGACGTGATAGATGGAGCTGCCCATTACCTGCCCCAGCGGCTCGTAGCCTGCCTGATGCACCAGAGTCAGCTCCTTGACGCTAAGGTCGCCGGTGAAGAGGTGGCCGGGCGTCCCCTGCCGTGCCGCCTGCTCGCGCAGACGATCTATGGCGTTGAGGGGCAGGCCGCCCTGCTCCAGGCTGCGGCGGCTGGCTTCCTGCCGCTCCTGCCTGGCCCGCTCCGCCTCCCTATCCCCGCTGTTCCCGCCGCCAAAGCCAAACAGCCGCATAGAACCCTCTTCCTTTCTCTCCGCCGGGCTATCCGACCAGCCGGGCCAGGGCTTCGCGGGCGGCGGCACTGGTGCGGGCGCGCTCCTCCAACGCCGCGCTCAACTCCGCCAGCCAGTCCTGCACCGGGATCGGCTCGGTCTTGAGGGCGATATTACGCACAACCCGCGTGCGGAAAGCGCGCAGGGGGCCGCGACCGGGATCTTCGAGCATATAGCGGTTCTCGCCCAGCGTGACCGTCACGCGCTGCACCGTCTTTTTGGAGAACAGGCCGCCGCGCCGCTCGATCTGGGCCTCCTCCGGCAGCGCGCTCTCCAGCATTCGGGCCAGCAGATCCAGAAAAAGGCGCTGGTCGGCGGCATACTGCCTGGAGAGCGTGGCCGCCACCCCGAACTTCACCCACTCCTGCTGCTCAAACTCGTCCGCCATGCGGTTTTCCTTTGCCGATGTGCTTGTTTAGGACCTATTGCCAGCCAATTAGCCTTTGCCGCCAGGTTTTCCTGCTCTCTGAAGCTCGGCCAACTGCCGACGCCCCAGCTCCTTGATCCGGCTATCCTCCCACTTCTCCAGGGGCGTGTAACTGGGATGGCCGGGCAGATCCTTGCAGGGGTTGTGCCGGGTGTTGTAGCAGCAGATCAGGCCCCAGCGCGGATCCTCGCTCAAGTTCGGGTCGCTGCTGTGGAGCAGGTTGCAGTGGAAGAACAGGGCTGAACCGGGCTCCATTTCGCAATAGATCCGCTCCAGGTGCTGTAGCGCCAACTCGACCCGCGTAGGGTCCGCCCCGGTCTGGCCGCCGAACGTTCCGTGCTCAATGCGGCCCATCCGATGCGACCCCTGGATGACCTGCAGGCAGCCGTTGCCCCGGTGCGCCCGATCCACAGCGATATAGCAGCTGGCCATATCAGGGAAGAGGCACCCGTTATGGTACCAATAGCCGTAATCCTGGTGCCACTCCCAGGCCCCGCCCACTTTCGGCTCCTTGACCATCATCTTATAGTGATAGAGGTAAACCTCGTCGCCCAGCAGCGCCTCCATCGTATCCACGATGCGGCGGGAGTGACAGAAGCCGTTATAGATGTCCTCCCGGTCGGTGTCGGCTGTCAGCCAGAGCCGGGAGATGCGGCCCTGAGCGTCTTTGACGTCGTGGATCTGGCCGACTTTCTCCTGGTCGGCTTTGCCGATCTGAAGCAGCAGATCCATCTCTTCGGCGTCGAAGAGGGCGGGCACCATCAGGTACCCATCCCGCTGGAATTGCGCCACCTGATCGGCGGTGGTATGAAAGCGGTTCATCCCGTTGTTTCCTTTCCCTTTGCACTGACATGAGGCAGCGTTGGCGGGCCTCAATCCCATCAGATTGCGCCTTAGCGTATATATCTTTGCGGTGACATGAGGCAGGTGTCGGCAGGCATACGGCGCGGTCAGGCCAGTTCCGCCAGCCGCACGCGGCGTCCCTCCTGGGCGCTCTTGATCGCGGCAAATACCATCGCCAGCGACTTGAGGTTATCCGCCGCGCTGCACTCCGGCTCACGGTCCTGCTCAATGGCGGCGAAGAACTCATCCAGGATCGCCTGATCGGCCGGAGGCACCGATATCGGCGTCAGGGCCTCCTGAATCGGTCGCTCCGTGCGGTGGAGGCGCGTGTGCCGCATCTGGTCTTTGTCCCAGTCTATGCTGCCCAGCGGGCCTTCAATGCGCCAATCGCCGTTCCATCCAGTCTGCGAGCCGACGGCGCAGCCGCAGGCGACGTGCGTGGCGACCAGGCCGTGCGGATAGAAAAACACGATGGCGTGTGCGGCATCTCCCTGGTGCCAGCCCCAGGGATGGTTCCAGGTGATAGCGTGCACGCTCTCCGGCTCGGCGCCCAGCACGTAGCGGAGCATATCGAAGTGATGCACCATCATATCGTTAATGAGCATGTAAGGCTGCGTGACATAGTGGGAGCCGGGACTATCCGCCCAGGGGATATAGAACTGTATATCACACTGCCCCGGCTGCCCGATCAGGCCCTCCGCCAGCAGTTGGCGCGTGGTCCGCGGGAAGCTGCCGAAGCGGTAGTTCTGCGTGATCATATGCTTGCGGCCCCGCTCGCGCCCATACTCGACTACCTGGCGCGCCACGTTGTAATCGTCGCTCAGCGGCTTCTCGCCCAGCACATGCAGGCCGGCGTCGAACGCCTCCTGGGCAATTTGATGGTGCACGGCGGGCGGCGTCACGTCCAGCACAAAATCGGCCTTCACGTTTTGCAGCGCCGCCCCCAGCGTGGGGAAGATCTGATCTTCCGGCACGTTCTGCCGCGCTATCGCGCGCTTGCGGTTCGCTTCTACCGGCTCGACATACCCGACAATCTCGCAGCGGGGGTCGTTGTGGGCGCATTGCACCCAGTAGAGTCCCCGGCCGCCCAGCCCTGTCACGATACACCGATACATGTGCTTCCTCCTTTCTAAACATCGTGCCGCCTCAGTGTCTTACCAGTCTCTTTTGCGATGGTAGAGTCCTTTGCTGCGTGGCCTGATGGCCCTGTCTCCTCATTTTGCTTCCTCTTTCGCCTTGAGTGGCGCCCGTACCTCCTCAAGAATGGGTTCGATGGCAAAGCTGCGCCTCTTCTCGCAGGATTTGCGTCTTCTGCCGGGTAATATAGCGTTCAAGACCCGCGATGCGTTGTGGGCTTGCCCGGCGGCAAGGAGTGGAACGCGGAGGCCGGGAACGCAGCAAAGGCGGCAGAGCATGGGAAGCAGCGTCGGGATCGTCGTCCATCGAACCAGCAGAGAGGCGGCGCAGTTCGCCCAACAGGTGATCGCCTGGCTCCAGGAGCGCGGCATCTCCGTCTGCCTGGACAGCGAGAGCGCGCTCAGGATGGGGCAATCGGTGGCTGGGTGCCGCATCAGCGACCTCAAACAGGTGCGGTTTATCATTACCCTCGGCGGTGATGGCACCATCCTGGCGGCGGCGCGCATGGCCGCGCCCATCGGCATTCCGATCCTGGGCGCCCACATGGGCCAGTTCGGCTTCATTGCCGAGGCCCACCCAAGCGACCTCTTCCAGACCCTGGAAACGATCCTCGACGGCCAAATGGAGATCGAGGAGCGCATGATGGTGCGCGCCGAGGTCTGGCGGGGCGGCCAGCGCGTCCACAGCGGCGTCGGCTTGAACGAGGCGCTGGTCAAAAGCGGGATGTCGCACCTGCTGCGGCTCAAGACCAGCCTACGGGGCGCGCCCTTTGCCACCTATCCGGCGGACGGCCTGATCGTCTCCACGCCGACCGGCTCCACAGCCTACTCACTCTCGGCGGGCGGGCCGCTGGTCGAGCCGACGGTGCAGGCCCTGGTCATGGTCCCGATCTGCCCGCACACGCTGAGCGCCCGCCCGATGGTCTTGCCGTGTGACGAGGTGATTGAGATCGAGATCGAGCTAAACGGCGGGGAGGTCATCTTTGCGGTAGATGGCGTGGACCCCTTCTTCCTGGAGAGCGGTGACCGCGTGATCGTCCAGCGCGCTGACTATGCCACCCGCCTCATCGTCCTCGGTCACGCCACATTCTACCGCAAGGTACGCAATCGCTACCTCTATGGCGAACGCCTCAACGAGTAGCCCTCGCCTCCAATGGCCGTCTGGCCCCTATACCCTAGCCAAGAGAGGAGAACCTGACTGTGGCAGCCCAGGAAAGAGTGCGCGTGGCCATGATCGGCGCGGGGAGCATGGCCAACGCCGTTCACTATCCCTCCCTGGCCTCGTTTGACGATGTGGAGATCGCGGCGATCTGCGACCTGGATACGGGCCGCCTGAACGCGACGGCGGATAAGTATGGCGTGGATCGGCGCTATACAGATTACCGTAAGATGGCCGAGGAGGTCGCGCCCGACGCCGTCTATGTCATCGGCAATCCAGATGCGATGTACCCTATCTGGGTCTGGTGCCTGGAGAACAGGCTCAACCTCTGCATTGAGAAGCCGATGGGCCTTTCGGCGCATCAGGCGCGTGCGCTGGCGCATCTGGCCGAGCAAAACGGCTGCATCACGCAGGTCAGCTTCCAACGCCGTTCCTGCCCGATGGTCGTGCGCTTGCGGGAGGAGTGCCTTCGGCGCGGCCCCATCACCCATGCCGTCTGCGAGTTCTATAAATGCAGCCCGGCCCCCTGCTTCGGCCCGCGCGACCACATGATGGATGACGGCGTCCACGCCATTGATACGCTGCGGTGGATGTGCGGGGGCGAGGTGGCCGAGATTCAGAGTGTCACGCGGCGCATCGGCGTTCCCGATGTGAACTTCTTCGCCGTCCTGCTGCGCTTTGATAACGGGGCTACCGGCGTCATGCTCAATAGCTGGACTAGCGGGCGGCGCATATTTCGCGTCCAGATGCACGCGCCCTGTGTCTGCGCGGAGGCCGAGCACGAGGGCAAGGGCGTCCTCTACGCCGACGGCGATACCCAGGGCCTCTGGTACGATACCCGCGAGGTCGCCGGAAGCGATCAGCTTTATGTCTATGGCGGCTTCCAGGCCAAAAACCGGGAGTTTATCGAGGCGGTCAAGTCCGGGCGGCAGCCCGCCTCCTGCTTTTCCGACGCCGTCAAAACGATGGAGGTCGCGGATAAGATCCTGGCGATGGGCCTGCTGCGCGGCGAGTGAGCCGCAAAGGAAACCTGCATAGGGGAGAATTAAGCAAGCGCGAGAGCGCCGCTACCTTTACGTACCTAGAACCCTAGCAACCTAGCACCCTATTCTGGGAGGATAAACATGCGCGATAGCGCCGTTACCTTTACCGTTTTCACCAAGCCCTGGAAGATGGATCTGCCTACCCTGGGCAAGCACGTTTCCGGGCTGGGCTTTGAGGGGATCGAACTGCCCGTGCGGCCCGGCTATCCGGTCAACCCGGAGAACGTGACGCAGGAACTGCCCCGCGCCGCCCGGCTGCTCGCCGATTACGGCCTCAAGATCGCCAGCATCGCCGGGCCGACCGACGCGCAGACGATATCCGCCTGCGCGGAGGCGGGAGTCCCTATCATCCGTATCTGTGTCAGCATCCGGCGGGAGGAGACCTACCAGGAAGGCGAGGCCCGCCTGCAACGCGAGTTTGATGCCCTGGTTCCCGACCTGGACCGCGCTGGCGTCACGCTGGGAATCCAGAACCATTGCGGGCGAGACGTCTGCAACGCGATGGGGCTGCGCAGCCTGCTCGGCAAGTACGACCCCAGGCATGTAGCGGCGGTCTGGGATGCCGCGCACAATGCCTTGCAGGGCGAGGAGCCGGAACTGGCCCTGGATATCGTCTGGCCGCACCTGTGCATGGTCAACCTGAAGAACGCCTTCTGGAAGCGAACCAACGGCCCAGAGGCGGAAGTCGCTGCCTGGCAGCCCTACTGGACGACCGGGCGCCAGGGGCTGGCCTCCTGGCCGCGCGTGGCGTCGGAGCTAAAGCGCCGCAACTATAACGGCGTTGTCTGCCTGACGGCAGAGTACAATGACGAGCACGCCGTGGATCGCCTCATCGCCGAAGACATCGCCTTCGCCCGATCCCTCTTCGCGTGAACGCTCAGCATCTAGGAAGTCCCTGACCTTCTCCTGGGCCTTCGCCCGATCCCTCTTCGTGTGAATGCCCCCGGTGCAAGGCGTTGCTCCTGCAAAGGGGTATGCAGAGCCCGCACGCCAATGCTCCTCCAGGTCAGAGTCGTTTTGCTCTAAAAGCTAGTGAACTTCTGGGTTCCCTGGGCCGTCTTTTCGCTGTTGGTTTGCCGCTGCCATGCGCGGCAGTAGGGAGACAACCGTTGGGAAGGGAGCAAGGCATATCCCTCCCCTACAACTTGTAGCTAGGCACGCCTTGTCTTTCGCACCAAGAAAGGACGGTTAGCTATGAACCAAGAAACAACTCTACCTGCCCAACGCGGCCTTGCGGAAACTTATCTGCTGGGGATGGCCGATGATTTGCCTTCCACCCAGCGGCTGCTGGCCGTTTCGCGCCTGACCCATTGGGTCTGCTTCCTGATGGCGGTAGGCGCGGCGCTTGTGTTCGCCAATCAGTTCTTCGCCACAGGCAACCTCTGGTCGGAATCGCCTGATCAGGTCACCGACCGCGCCTTGCTCCAGATCGTGGCGCATCAGTTGATCTGGTTATTTATTGCAGGGGTAGCCTTGCTGGCCGGGTTCATTAGCTGGCTCAACACCGATGTGCTGGTCAACCGCAAGCTTATGCTGGAACAGCGCTTCCTGGCTCAGCCGGCAATGCGTGTTGCGCCTCAGGAGGCGCCGGAGATGACGACCGTCCTGCCGCGCTCGGATGCGGACACCCTCCATCAGAGTCGGAGCAGCTAACGGTCCTTAACCCACTGTGAAGCAGGGCTGCTCAGTATCTTGGGCAGCCCTGCTCCCAGGATACCCAAGCTATCACCCCTTCTGGAGTCTTCCTTCTACTTCTGGCATTGGAAGCCAGTGTGCCCTATACGGGGCTTGTTCTCACCGGCCCGCCAAACATGAGATACCAGCAGATACCAGCGTTCCTATCCGTAAAAGGAAGGAAGAATGCCCTTTAAAATCTGTACGGTCGGCTGTGGCAGCATGGCGACGGCGGCGCACGGCCCCGCCTACGCCCGATATGCCGCCACCCATCCTGATACCGAGCTTGCCGCCTGTTGCGACCTGGAGGCGGCGCGGGCGGTCGCCTTCCGAGACCGCTTTGGCTTTGCGCGCTACTATACCGACCTGGACGCGATGCTGGAAGCGGAGCAGCCGCATGCCGTCTGCCTGGTCGTGCCGGTAGAGGCGACCTGTGATCTGGCCTGCCGGATTCTGGAGCGGGGCTATCCGCTGCTGATGGAGAAGCCGCCGGGCCTGACCGTCGCCGAGACCGACCGGATGATCGCCGCCGCCGATGCCGGCAGCGCGCCAAACCAGGTTGCCTTCAACCGCCGTCATACGCCCCTGCTTGTCCATCTCAAGCGCCTGCTGGCGGAATCGTTCTCGCCGGAGTCGATCCAGCACATCCGTTATGAGATGACGCGCATGGGCCGCGCCGATCCGGATTTCTCCACGACCGCCGTTCATGGCGTGGATACAGTTAGGTTCCTGGCGGGCAGTGACTACGAACAGATCGAGTTTCATTACCAGGACTTGCCGCGTTTCGGGCCGACGGTCGCCAACATCTTCCTGGACGCCACGTTCGTCTCCGGGGCCACCGCGCACCTGAGCTTCTGTCCGGTGGCCGGGGACGTGGTTGAGCGGGCCAGCGTCTATACGGAGGGCAATACATTCTACCTCTACCTGCCGATACCAGGCTCGCTCGATATTCCCGGCAGGCTGGAGCGAATAGAGAAGAACGTTCGCGTGCTGGACATAGCGGGCGAAATCGCCTCCGAAGGCGGCTTTCCGTTTGAGGCGAACGGATTCTACGCTGAGAACACCGCCTTTTTTGATGCCATTCGCAACGGCGCGCGGCCCGAAGGCGACCTGCGCAGCGCCCGGCAATCGGTGGAAGTCATGCAGTGCATTCGCGAGCGCCGCCGCGAGTGCCTGCTATCGCCCAGCGCCGATGAATAGACTTGTAGATAGGGTTACGCCGGCATGTCCTTGTCCCCAAATCTTGTCCTCTCCCTGCTTCTGCTGGCGTGGGCGCACTTGCCCTCTTGCGCCGTGAAGGCCGCGAACGTAGCGCACGCGCGGCAGCCGGATATCGCCACTGCAAAGCCCTCTCGGAACACGCGCTTCCTCATGGCGCACTATATGCCCTGGTTCGAGGCCGCGCCCGAACGCCATCAATGGGGATGGCACTGGACCATGAACCACTTCCGGCCAGAGCACCAGGCGGCGGGACGGCGCGAGGTCGCTTCTCACTACTATCCTCTTCTCGGCTTGTATGACTCCAATGACTCCGACCTGCTGGAATGCCATGCGCTCCTGATGAAGTTCGCGGGCATTGATGGCGCGATAATTGACTGGTACGGCAACGATAACCTGCTGGACTACGGCCTTATTCATCGCAACACGCAGCACCTCATTCAAGTCCTCAGGCGCGCGGGACTGCATTTGGCTATCTGTTACGAGGACCAGACCGTGCCGAAACTGATTGCAGGCCACCTGTTTCCGGCAAGCGAAGCCGTCGCGCATGGACAAAAGCTGCTGGCGTGGATGCAGGCAAACTGGTTTGTTTCCCCGACGTACCTGAAACAAGACGGTCGTCCTGTCTTGCTGGTATTCGGCGGCGGGTACTATCAGGCGGAGGATTGGAAGCGGATATTTGCGCCCTTGCCGCAGCCGCCGGATCTCTTTACCGAGTTGGATAGACGCGCCCCGGCTATCGGCGGCTTCGGCTGGCCTGTGCCGGAGGGAGGAACCGAGAAAAGCTTCGTGGAACTAAATAGCTTCTATACACGCGCAAAGGCGTGGCCGCAGTTTATTCCGACGGCCTATCCGCGCTTCCATGACATCTATGCGGAGGCCGGCGTCCAGAAATCGCTGGGCTATATCGCGGACCGGGAAGGCAAGACCTACGCAGAGACGCTTACCAAAGCACTGCAAAGCCGCGCTGCGGTGATCCAACTGGCGACATGGAACGACTGGGGCGAGGGCACGATGATCGAGCCGTCGGTCGAGTTCGGCTATCGTGACTTGGAAACGACGCAGCGCCTTCGGCGAAAGTATATGAGCGCTTCCTTTCCCTACACCGCAAAGGACCTGCGGCTTCCGGTCCAGCTCTATCGCCTGCAAAAACAGTTCCAGGACCGTCCGGCGATGCGCGCCCGGCTTGCCGCCATAGCGCAACTGCTCTTTGCAGGGCGTTTGGACCGTGCGCGAACGTTGCTCAAGACGTTCCCGTAAGGAAAATGTCTAACCTGAAAGGAGCCTCTTTAAGAGGTTGACGGCAGGCAGGTTCTTCATCTCCGAAGTTTGGAAAACTCAAAACGATGCTTCGACGCTGGATAGGGAGTTCCTGCAAGAATGCCTCGGTATCGCAGTCACTTCGGCATTTCGCGTGCCCTCAAGGGGGAGGGTAGAGCGCTTCTCGGCGCGATAGCTCTCTATCAATCGATTCCAGTAAGGGCCGCGTCTTAGGTGACTTCAAAGGAATAGCGCAGGAACAATAGCGGCCCACTTCACGTCTCATCGCTGCGACCGCTCGCCGAAGTACAGAGACCTTCGGAACGGTTGGATAGGCTAAGACGGACGAGAGCGTTTGGGCATCCCGGCAACGAGGCAAGGAGATTCCTCGACCTTCGGGAAAGCGACCCCTGCCGGTCCGACTTTCGAGACACCATACAGGAGCCAACTGCGATGAAAAACAGATGGAATCTTCTCGGTATCGCCATCACGCTTGGCCTGGTCGGCCTTGCCGGATGCACCTCGGAGACCAACGTACAGCCGACCACCCCGCCATCCACTACCAACGTCCATGTCACGACCCCGCCTAGCAGTAGTCCTTCCAGCTCGTCCTCGACTTCCACGACTACAAACACGACAAGCTCGGGAGCGGCAGGCACAGGAGCAACTGGCACAGGAGCAACTGGCACAGGATCGGCCGGCTCCAATACGGGAACGAGCAACTCCGGTGCATCCTCCTCTACCACGACATCGAAGACCCAATCCGGTCCGTAAGTCTTTCCGAGTATCTTCTGCGAGAGCCTCCTGGCCAGAACCCGGAGGCTTGTTGCTGTCTTGGTTTCGCTACGCTGGGTCTAACCTGGATTATTCTCCCTATGGCTCCCGTGAGGTCTTGGTCGGCGAGGAATAGCGGGTCCTCCTCCTGGCGCATCTCTTCCTTTAAGTATTGCCAGAGAACCTTAGTTGCGCCGCCAAAGTAGACTGCGCAGGCCTTGCGGCCCTTACCGACAACGGTATTCCTGCGAAGCGAGCAGGTTTTAAGGCGCGCAGACAGGGAGGAACCGGACGTGATGACACGTGGCAAACTGTTCTCCCCACCTGGCTATGGCCGCAGGCAGCATATCCTGGGGCGGACCACTAACTTACTCTCCTGCAATCGTTGCCGCGCGTGGAGGTAGATAGAAAAGGTTGTGGAGGAGCGGCTTTAGATCGTCACCAACGTGCCGTCAAAGGTCGTTAGCGTCAGGGAGAAAGGCTCATTATAGCAGGGTTTGGCCTCGCGCAGCAGTCCCAGCGCGACCCGCTGGCCCAGCAGGATGGACTGGGCATAGTCGCTTCGCCAGTGAACCCCGGCTCCGTTGCGCCCGATGGCAACGTTGGCTGCCAATTTGTTCAACTCGCCACCGACGGTCAAAGCGGCCTGGATGGGAACCAGCGCCGTGCCGTCGGCGTTGGGCGCAACGGGGTCGGGCAGGATATAACTCTCGTCGAACCAGGCTTTAAGAATGGTCACGCACGCTCCTGCCACCGTCGCATGGCCGGCGCCATAGGCCGGGTGGGTCGGACAGCCTTCCGGGAAGGCCATCGGCAGCAGATAGGTTCCATAGCGGCTGAAGACGGACTGCGCCGCGGCGGAGTGGAGCATATCCGGGTGGATCGGGTAGTCGGCGTGGTTAGCGAGGACCTGATGCACCAGTCCGCCGTAAGCCTCCGGGCGCAGGCGGCGATGTACATACCACTTCTGGAACCAGACAGCCTTCAGGGCGCGCGTGGCGACCTCCGTGACCAGGGTGAGGACGTGCGGGTTGCCGAAGGTTCCAAAACCGGTCTGCGTGCGGGAACGGACATAAGGATTGCCGGGGTCCAGCGGCGCGTTCATGCCGAGCAGGATCAGGCAGGCGCTCAGATAGGCCTGGTACAGCGCGTCCACATGAACCCATTGGCCCATATCGCGCAGGTTGCGGATATAGCGCGGGGTCGGATCGAACTGGTCGGGCGGATACGGCCCGCCGTTCTGCACATTGAGCCAGTCGTCATAGCTGGTCAGGTAGTCCACGCCGGGCACAACGGTCTGCATCTGCTGGGTGATAGGCAGCGCGCCGTAGGGAATATTGCGCCAGAGAAACTGCGACAGGAACGGCCCGTTCAAGTCGCCGGGGGTATTGCCGCGAAAGAGCGTCTGGGGCGTGACGGCTCCGGCCTGCTTGGGTCCGCGAAAATCGGATAGGCGGGAAAGTTCGGCGCACGCGGCTAGCGTGCCGGGATGCGTGGCGTAGTCACCGAAGGGCACGTCCCGCAGCAGAGCCATCCAATAAAGCTCTACTGCCTCCCCGGCCTCTTCCGCGCTCGCCAGCGCGGGCGCGGGTGGAATCGCCAGAGCCTGCGCGTCCGGTCCTTCCATGTCGAACGCCAGCCCGGCCTGCGGGTTCGTCAATGGCTGTCCCAGACCAAGCTGGATATTCTCAAAATCGGCGGGGCGCCCGGTGGAAAGCGCAGTCAGGAGGGAGCGGTAAGCGCCTGGCAGGACTTCGCCACGCGCATTGTGCGGCAGACCTTTGCTGAAATTGCCGATCCGGCTGGGATAGCGGTCTTCATCGCCGTTGTCCGGGTGCGAGGGAATACCGGCCAAGAATCCCTCTTGTGCCGCCTCCATTCTCAGCCTGAGGCAGGCTTGCCGACGCTGATTGGGTGACAGCGGGCCGATCTCGCTTTCGGCGGCAAGCGGTAAGGCGGTCAATCCGGCGACCCCTGCGGTGAGTAAGGCAGCACGCCCGAAGAAATCGCGCCGGTTCAGGGACGTGCCTGGTTTCACGGTGGGCGCGCACGCGTCTGCCGGCGCGAGGGGCGCTGTTTCCGCCGGTGTGGGCAATGCCATTGGTTCGTCGCTATGCATGGGGCAGCCCTCCTTTGCTGCAAAAGCAAAACAGGAATACCAGCTCTGATTATCAGGCTCAACCAACTTCGTCGCGCACTGCCTAGGCTTGCGCCTCGCGGCCCTATTGCATACAATAATGCGAACGCCTACGCGCCTGTCGCTACAAGCGCGGAATGCAAGAATCATGCCCTTTGTAACCACCTCTCGCGGCAGGCTAAACCCTGCCGCTGTGGGGCGCTGCAAGGGTCGGCGCTGCGCTCGCTCGACTGCCAGGGACGCCGCTCAACGGACTGCCAGGGTCGGCAGGGTTACGGCCCCTGCCCCCGCCTTGCCACACCCCTCCGCCTGGCGACACCTACGCGGGCAAAATGCGCTTATCGCCCACGCAGGTGGGCAACGGGCGCTTTGCGCCCTACAGAGGTCGCCGCGTCTTCCTCAGAGAGACGGCAAGAACTTCTTCTTCAAAAAGAAAGCGAAAGAGGGTACGAAGGCGAGCGTAGCAGGCAGCGAGAGTAGCGGGCTGGACGCGCTTCTTGAGACTCAAAAAAGAGCGCGGGCCAGCCCCATTCCAACGGTATACGCACAAGGAGCAGGCATTCGCGGTATAGGTCCCGATGTTCTTGACCTGGACATGAGCCGTGGTCCCGTTCTCTGAGACGCTGGTAATGGTCAGGTCGGGCACCTTCGCGACGATATCGCCCTGCAGAGAAGAGGCCGTTGCAGAAGCAAGGCCGTCAGGAGCGAGAGCAGCAGGCAGACAACCATTCGCGCCTTCATAGGAGTTTCTCCATCGCCAAGAAGCCGATTACTGGGTCGCTGCTTTAGAGGCGATATCAACTTCTGACATCATATTCCATCACCCCAAGATCTAATACCGCTATGAAAAAGTAGACAGGCCTAATGTTGAAGGTGTCACAAGCAGCTTCAACAGGCAAGAAGCAAACGGAGAGAGGAGATCTTTGCCCGGCTTGCCGGTGTCTGTGGCTAGGCGCTGGCTATGCCTGCTGCACGGCCAGGCGCGCGGCGAACGCATGCAATCGTCTGAACCGAGGCCTGGGAGGCGCGGAGACAGGCGGAAGGGAAATGGCCCTCTGATGCAGAGGCAGAACAGCCCCTGCAAGGGGAACCCCGCAGAGGCTGTCCTTGTCCTGAGTAGGAAGGAAGACCCTATGCGCTCTGGTCGCGTAGGTAGATGGTGGACATCAGTAAAATGGAAAGGGAGTGCGCTGTTTGAGAAAGAAAGGGGAAAAGTGTAAGCGGGAGACGAGGTTCGAACTCGCGACTTCTTCCTTGGCAAGGAAGCGCTCTACCACTGAGCTACTCCCGCAACCTGAACGAACGAGCGTGGTGGGCAAGAGGGGAGTTGAACCCCTACGCCTTGCGGCACTGGTTCCTAAGACCAGCGTGTCTGCCATTCCACCACTCGCCCACAAAGCACTTCTCGAGAAGACAGACCTGTCGTTTCGACGCCATTACTATAGCACACTCGCCGGCAATTGTCAAGGCTAACCTGGCCCCGCGACGGAAAAACTTGTCCGCAGGCTCCTGCCCTGGGCGCGCTCCACCAGCCTCCGCGATGCATAAAAAGCGGACATGCCAGGGCCTTGCGGCGCGGTTTTCGTGCTGGCCTGGAATCCTGGTTCGTTTGGGAACTAGAGCCTCAATCTACACGTAATTGATATTAATAGACAGCAAAAGGAATCAAACGCTACATGAAGATCAGACCCTCTATGCTTGTTCATCTTGGCTATGGGAAATATGTGCGCTCGGATAGGGTGACCGCCGTGCTGCCTATCGAAGAGGAGCGCGGACCGGGCCGGCGAACGTTTGTCCATATCGAAGGGCAGACCGACCCCCTGGTGGCCTCGCGTGCCGAAGACTCGATCATTCGGGATCTGGTGCAGGAGCCCCGGGAGATCACCCAGGCACGCCAGCAGCAGGAGATCCTGAGCGATCTGCTGCTGGACTTGGCCCATATCAACACGACTGTGCGCCGCATCGTCCGCGATGAGGGCGGCCTGGACCTCGAAAAGCTGGAGCGGCGCATCCAGGAAGTCGTTCAGGAATAACGCCTCATGCATAGCGTTCTGCTGCGCCCTCCTTCTTCGTCAGCGAACGCCTCGGAATGCTCTGTATAGTGCGTTTGAGCCGCCTTCCGCTTTCGTGGGAGGCGGTCTTTTTTGGCGGAACTCCGAAGGAACCTTGCTCCCCCTGCCGCGTCTTACCCGTTAATGAAGATGGGCCATGAAGGACCCGTCTGGTGGGAGGAAGCGAGAGGTGGGAACGCACAGGAATCGCAGACAGCGGGAGCGCCTGGTGATGACCATCCAGGATGTCGTCGTCGAAGCTAGGACGGACGCTTATGCGCCTGTCCGCGCGGTGACCAACCGGGGCGACGTGGAGTGCCGCTACTATCCGGCCGAGGAGGCGCGCAAGGCGGCCCTCTGGGTGCCCGGCGCCATCGGCGGCTGGCATTCGCCTGCCCATGATCTGTATGTTCGGCTCTGCCATGAGTTTGGGGAGGAAGGGATCGCATCGCTGCAAGTGCGCTACCGCGATCCGCACCGCCTGGAGGAGTCGGCGCTCGATGTGCTGGCCGGGGTCGCCTTCCTGGAAAGCCGGGGCGCGGAGGCGATTGCGCTGGTGGGGCACTCGTTCGGTGGGGCGGTGGCCATTCAGGCAGCGGCTGCCGCGCCTGCGGTGCGCTGTGTCGTGACGCTTGCCACGCAGAGCTACGGCACCGAGACGGTCGGCCAGTTAGGAGAACGCTGCCCGATCCTGCTCATCCACGGCACGGACGACCCTATCCTGCCGCCCGGCAGCTCCGAGCATGTATACGAGATGGCGCAGGAGCCACGGCGACTGCTCATCTACGAGGGCGCAGGGCATAACCTGGACGAAGTGGCCGAGCCGGTCTACCTGGCCGTGCGCGACTGGATCACGCTCTGGCTTAACACAGCCCTTTCCGGCGCCCCGGCCTCCGCAGGCGAGTGAGAAAGCCCTTTGCTGCAAGACGCCCCATGTCCCTCCGTCGCCCTGGCGCCTCCCTGCATCGGGCATTAGCGGCGCAGCCGCGTTACCGCCCACGCCCTCTCCGCTAGCGCCCTGCCGGCAGAAACAGGTCGGCGATGACCGGGCTGTGATCCGACCCCTCCTCCGTGCCGACCCGGCACGACTCCACCTGCCAGTCCTCGCTCAGCAGGATATGATCGATGCGCATATAGGGCCGCCCTATCTTCGTGCTCTGGCCGTAGGTGTAGCCGTAGCCCAGGCCGGCGCAGGCATAGGCGTCCTTAAGCCCGGCCCCAAGCAGCTTCCGGCATACCAGCGATTGCTGCGGGGCGTTGAAGTCGCCCGCGACGAGAAGCGGCCCGCGCTCTTTTTTGAGGTGCCCGGCCAGCATCGTTGCCTGAAGGAGACGCTCGGCGACGTTGGCCTCCAGCCCCCCCACGCCTTGCGAGCGGGGGTGCCGGATGGAGCCAAGGCCCCAGCGCGGGGTCATCAGATGGCAGTCGTAGAGGGTAATGGGCGTCTCTCCCACCTGGAGCACGCAGCGGGCGCAGCGGTGGTTCTCCAGCGGAGAGATCCAGCGGACCTCGGGGTCGGAAAGGGGATAGCGGCTGAGCAGGGTGTACTGATCGAGCGTTTTGACGTTCCAGCCCTGGCGCAAAGCGCGCAGATCATCGTAGAGGGCGCCCCCGGAATCCTGCATCAGTATCAGGTCAGGCTTGCTGCGCGCGATCTCTTCCAAAATGGCGCCCGCATTGCGATGGCCCCATTTGACGTTGTAAGTCATGACGCGCAGATGGATGCCCGGCTCTGAGTGGGCATGAGCGAAAATCCCGCCCCAGCAGAAGCCCATCAGCGGCCCCGCCACCCAGAGCAGGGCCAGCAGCGGTAGCCCGCTCCAGGCAGGCGCGCTGAGCAGATACCAGGGCAGCAGAATCGCTCCCGGCAGCGCCCAGATCCACTGCGGCAGGTAGAGGTTCAGGCTGCCTCCCCACCAGATTTCCGGCCCCAGGAGGTTATTCAGCGTGATCAGCAGCAGCAAGGCCCCATAGAGAAGGGTCAGGCTCTTCAGCAGACGTCCGGGCCGCTTTCGGCAGGTCCGGCGCACGGTCTTTCCAGGCTGAGGACTCATAACAGGAGTCTATTCGCCGCCCGCACCGGGCAGACCTGCCGACGATGGCGGGCCAGGGTCATTCAGTTCTGGCCTCCACCCCCCTCCCACTGCCAGGGTCGGGGCTACAATGGACGGCAAGGGTCGGCGCTCAACGGTTCGCGCCACTGCCAGGGTCGGGCCTGCAATAATTCGGCCCTCCGCCTCGCGACACCTTGCGACCCTACAAGGGAAGGGGGATCCGGCTTCTGCTCTCCCCTCTCGTTGTGCAGGAGAGGGGCCGGGGGTGAGGTTTCTCCCCTCTCCCGCAGCGTGGGAGAGGGGTTGGGGGTGAGGGCCGCATCATCGGCTCTTACTTTTCTACCACGATGTCCTGCGGGGCAGAGACGGCGACCCGTTCCGGCTCGTAGTAGGGGTAGACCTTGCTCAGTGGCGTACGCGCCTTGATCGGGTACTTGGCCCGCATCGAGTAGGTCAGCGTCACCGTCTGGCCGGGGTCCAGCTTCTCCAGATAGATAATGATCTGCCGCGCCGCCTGCGTGTACTTGCTGATGGTCTTGGCCTGCACGGCGGCATCCAGATTGTCGGGAACGACCGTGAAGCCGGGCGGCACGCCCACGTCTATCAGCGGCATCTCGGCGATACGATCCGTGTTGTTGTGGATCTTGACGGTCACCGTCACCGTATCATCCTGGGCGAGCTTGGTCTTGTCATAGGCGACGTTGATGGAGAGCGGCTCGAAGCCGACCGGCGGCGGCTCGACCTGGTTCCAGGGGATATAGTAGCGCCCGATAATCTGGTAGAGCAGCGAGCCTTCGCCGTCGTATTGCAGGGTCACCACGTTGTTGCCGTCTTTCAGGTGCTCGGCGAGGTTGACCTGCCGCATCACATCGCTATCTTCCGGCGTGATGTCGAAGGTGGCCGCTTTCTGGCCGTTTGCCAGGATGGTGACCTTGCCCTTGCCTCCACCGACCGCGTTCTGGCTGGCGTAGAGCAGCGCCTTCATGGACCAGACCGTGCCCTGCGTAGAGTTCCACGTCCCGTAGCTATTCTTGGCCTGCACCAGATAGGTCAGCACCTTATTAACGAACCCGGCGTTGCGGCCCCACTTGACCAGGCCGTAAGCCGCCAGCCCCGTCGTCTCCAGGTCGGCCCCTTCGCGGGCCGCGCCCGTGAAGGTCTGGGTATCGGCCTCCCACCAGGCCGTCTTGTCGGTGGTCTTGGCCATCGCGATCAGGTCGTCGGCCACCTGCGCCGTCGTCTCGCCGTCGCGCTCCACGCGCGTCAGCAGGTTGAGGATGACGGCCAGCGTGTAGGGGTCTCTGGCCTCGTTGCGGTGCGCCTTGACGTAGTTGACGCCGTTGGCCACCTGCGGCCCCTGATAGCCGCTCTCGGCCAGCGCCCAGGCGACGTAGGCGGTGGTGCGCAGCGCGCCTGTCTGCCGGTTGATGATGCCCTCGGCGATGCCCTGGTTCGTCTCCTCCCAGGTTCCGTCCGGCTTCTGCTTGTTGGCCAGCCACTGCTGCGTGCGCTGAATCAGCGCCGGGTCCACCTCATGGACTTTCGCCATGTCGCTGAACTCCAGCAGGCCGTAGGCGGTCAGAATCTGATGGGCCGGCTCGTCGCCAAACCAGGAGAAGCCGCCGCTCTTGGTCTCAAACGTCACCAGGCGCTGGTAGCCGACGTTGATGTATCCTTCCGCCTTCATCTGAAGCTCCGGGTTGATGCGCTTGTTCTGCTTCAGGTAGTCGAGCACGAGGACGTCGGGGTAGGTGGTCGAGCTGGTCTGCTCGAAGCAGCCGTTGGGCATTTGCAGGATGCCGTCCAGCCCCTCCACGACCTGGCTGAACGTGCCGGGATAGAGCTTGACCCAGATGGTGCTCGCGCCAGGAATGGCCTTGTCGGGTATCTGGATGAGCTTTTCGACCTTGCCTTCCAGCCGGTCGTTGATAGTCGGACGGAACTCCTTGCCGTCCGGCAGCACCTCGATGGAGCGGCGGATGGCGTCGGAGAGCTTCGTGCCCTTCGCCCGCACCGTCAACGCGTGCCGCCCAATGGACTTGACGACGATAGGATAGTAGACGACCTTGACCTGGCCCGGCTCCATGCGCACCGTCTTCTGCGCGTCGCCGCTCAGGGTGAACCAGGGCTGTGGTTCGAGCGCCAGCGTGACCTCCTGCGGGCCGGGCAGGTAGTTGTAGACGGCGACCGGGATCTCCACGCGGTCGTTCTGGGTCAGGGAGACCGGCAGGTCTATGTCCACAAAGAAGTCCTGGAAGACCTTGACCGAGGCCGTGCCGCTGCCAAGCTGGCCGCGCGTGCTGTTGGCCATCATGCTCAGCCGCCAGGTGGTGATGGAGTCGGCCATTGGGATGCGCAGCTCGGCCTGTCCCTTCTCGTCGGTAAGCAGAGCGGGGTTCCAGTACATCGTTTCCGGGAAGTACTCGCGCACGCGCGTCACCTCGCCGCCTCCCGCGCCCGGCTCTCTGGCTAGCGAGGCGACTTTAGCCGCCGCATTGTCCACGTTGAAGGCGTTGGCTGCCAGTTCGCGAGGTCCGCCGGGAGGTCCGAAGGCTGCCTGAGGCGCCGCCCGCAGCGCCAGCGCTTCCTCGCGAACGCCATCTTTGAGCTCGCGTTCTGCTAAACCGCCGAAGCCGCGTCCGCCACCAAAGCCGCCGCCGAACCTGTCGCGTTGTGCATAGACCGCGACATCCTTGATGTCGTCTATGGTATCCCAGCGGCCATCCGGCCCGGCGCTGCTGAGGGTGAAAAAGCCGTCATAGCTATTTCTGCCGTAGAGGTTGGTCTTGTAGTAGTGCCCCCAATGATCGAGCAGGTCAGACTGCCGCAGGTAGCCCTTGTCCACCAGCGCGGTCAGCGACTCCTCGGCGGTGAGCGAGGCGCCTGTATCGCGGCGATAGCGCTGCAGCGCGTCGAGTATCTTCTGATGCGTCTTGGCCATCTCCTCGCATATCTGCTCCCGGAACTTTGCCCAGCGCGCCTGATAGGTATTGACGCGGAAGTCGAAATCGGTCTGCGGCGGCACGGCAGCAAAGAGCATCGCCGCCGCCCGCTGCCGCTCTGCGTCTCTAATCAGCACCGGGCCGCCGGGTTCCACGCCGAGCAGATTCGTCGGCTTGAGGCCGTGAATCTCGTACTTAGGCTGCATCAGTTCCTTTTCCAGGGTGAAGTAGATCTTCTCCAGCCCCGGCTGCAACTCGGAAAGCGCGAAGACGCTCTCATCCACCATCGCCAACCCGAGCGCGGCCAGCACCGGACGCTTCTGCTGATCCTGCACGGTGAAGCGCAGAGTAGCATCCTCGCCGGGCCGGTACTGCCCCTTGTCGGCGGCAACTTTGATGTTCAGGTCATCGGCGGGAGAGACGACGATAACGCGCGTATCCCGGATGATGTCCTCGTTGGGCAGGATCTTGTAGGCGTGCAGCTCCAGGGTGCCCACCATATCCTCCGTTACCGGCAGCGTGAAGTGGCTTTCGCCGTTGCGCATCGGCTGGGCGTGCGTCAGGATGGTCTGCTTGTTACGGATGACGTCCAGATAGAGCGTGCCGCCTTTGGCGGAGGAGAGCGCGACGAAGCTGAGGCGGTCGCCAACTTTCGCCAGCGTCTTATCCGAGCGCAGGATGATGCCTTCCTGGCCCGGCGCGGCCTGCAACTGCTGCGTGGAGGTGGCCGCGCGCCCGTTGGCGTCGGTGGCCTTCACGGTGAGCGTGACGGGCTGCTTGCCGGGCGTGAAGGTGTAGGTCGCCAGGCCGAGGTCATCGGTGGTCAGGCGGGCGGGAGCGTGGTTCAGGTTGGTGGAAGCCTCGATCTGAGCGTTCTTGAGCGGCGCACCGTCCGGGGTGGCAGCGGCAATAAAGACGCGGTTGGGAACGTCGGGCACGAGGGCGCGGCTCTCCGGCACCGTCACCAGCAGGATCGGCTCCTTGACGACCGGCACGGAGGCATAGACCTCCTGCTTATGGTCGGCGGTATCTTTGAGCGTGGCGTGGAGCTCGACGACGGCCTTGCCCTGCTCGAACGGCTGCCCGACGAACGACTGCGGCAGGGCATAGCGGAACGTGTAGCTGCCGATGGCGTCCGTCTGGCCCTTAAGCTCGGCCAGCTTGGTCACGCCGATGTCCACCGTATTGATGACGACGGTGACCTGGCCGTTGGCGACCGGCTTGCCGAAGAAATAGTTAGCCTTGAGGGTGCCCTTGACCGTTTCGCCGGGCAGGTAGTAGGGCTTTTCGGTGGTGAGGGCGACTTTGAACTTGGGCAGGACGTAGCGCTCGACGCGCACCTTCTTTTCGGTCTGGCTTTCCGGCAGGACGGCGCGCAGGGTGAACGTGCCCATGTTGACCTCATCGGCCAGCACGAAATCGGCGGCGGCGAGGCCGAATTTAGAGAGGGTAGCGCGCTTCTTGAAAACCTTGTTGCCGCGTGCATCCTCAATCTCGAAGGTGATGGGCTTATCGGCGAGCGTCTGCCGGGTCGCCATGTCCAGGGCTAAGGCGCGCAGGTGCATCGTCTGTCCCGGCTGATAGAGCGGCTTGTCGGCGGTCAGCAAGCACTGCACGGACTCCTGCAACTGGATAGGCTGCTCAACGACATCCTGGCCGAGCGGCGACTTGACCGCGACCTTCAACTCGTAGGGGCCGGGTTCCGAGGCGGGCGCGGTGAACGCCGCATTGATGGTTCCCAGGCCGTTGGTCTGTCCGGAAAAGAGCCGGGTCGCCTCGCCCGTCGGCTTGCCGTTCTCCAGCTTCGCCAGCGAGAGCGTGATCGCCGCGCGCACGGGCTTGCCGGTCTGGTGGTCGGAGACGGTGACGCGCAGGGAGGCCGGGCCGCCGCGCAGCCAGCGGCTCTGACCGAGCACGCGCGTCTCCAGGGGCGAGACTTCCATTGCCGTATGGCCCCTTTGTGTATTGTCCTGAGCGTACATCGGCGGTGCGAGCAAGCTGAGACACAGCATGGTGCTCAGCAGCTTATACAGAAAGCGTCGTTTCATGGGTATGTCCTCCCTAACCTGAATAGGAGCGGAAAGTACGCGTGCAATTTCGTGAGTTAGACGAGGGCCGCAACGGCGAGGTTACGAACGGCAATCGTCCTTCTCAAAAGACGGCCCGCACGCCGGAAGCATTTGACAAGCGCCGCTGCATTTTGCTATGATCGGACATAAAGCGAACGGCGAAAGGGGCTGTCAACGTGCGGGTATCTCCCGGCGAGCGCACAACGTCATCATCGAAGGGCAAACTCGCGTTCCTCTCTGCCATTTCGGGAACGCTGGCTCCGCTCTCCTTCCTCCTTCTGCTTTCCATCGCGCTCTGGTTCCTCTCGCCCAACTTTGCCACTCGCGATAACCTCAAGCAGATCGCCGTGCAGGCGGCGGTCGTGGCGATCCTGGCCTGTGGGCAGACCGCCGTGATCATCTCCGGCAATATAGACCTGTCGGTGGCGTCGGTGATGGCGTTCGCGGGCGTGGCGGCGGCGCAGGCGATGAGCCACCATCTGGTCGGCGTATGGGGCGGGGTCGGGATCGCCTGCCTCTCCGGTCTTATACTGGGAATCGTTTCGGGCCTGGTCACCGCGTTCGGGCGCATTCCCTCCTTTATCGTCACGCTCGGCATGATGGGCATTGCGCGCGGCGCGGCGGGCATTATCTCCAACTCGGTCACCATCGGCGGCCTGCCGGAGGGCTTTCAGGTCTTCGGCTTTGGCGAGCTTTTCGGCAGCGAGACGCGCGACGGCATTCCCTACGCGGTGCTGATGATGGCGGCGGCAGCGGTCGGCGTGCATGTTATCCTGGCACGCACCCGCTGGGGACGCGCGCTCTATGCGATGGGCGGCAACCAGGAGGCCGCGCGGCTATCGGGAATCAATCTGCGGCGCGCTATCACGGGGGTCTTTGCGCTTTCCGGCCTGTTAGCCGGCTTCGCGGCGATTGTCAACGTCTCGCGCGCCAGCGTCGCCTCGAAGGATGCCGGCCTCGGCTACGAACTGGACGCGGTCGCGGCTACGGTCGTAGGCGGCACATCGCTTTTTGGCGGGCAGGGCGGCATTCCCGGCACGATCATCGGCGCCTTTCTAATCTACACGATCCGCAACGGCTGCAACCTGCGCGGCCTCAGCCCGGATTATCAAAGCGCCATCATCGGCGCGGTCGTCATTCTGGCCGTTCTCTACGACCGCTACGGGCCTGGGCGCAGGGCAAGTGAGGGCAGAACATAGCCTTCCTCTTCCCCTGTTCTTGGGAGAAGGGCTGCGGTTTAACCGCCCATCAAAGGGGAATTTTGAAGGAGAGATGTATGTATAGACGACAGCGATGTATGTATAGACGACAGCAATGGGGCGGTCTGCTGGTAGCCGTCCTTTTCAGCTTCGCTTTAATGGGCTGCCCCAAGCAAAACGCCACCGAAAGCGCCGGCCCAACCGGGACACATACGGCTGCTGGCGGGGGAGGCGGCGGACAGAAGCTGCGTATTGCCGTGCTGCCGAAGGGAACGGCACATTCCTTCTGGCAGACGGTCAAGGCCGGAGCGGACGCCGCCGGAGCGGAAGAGGGAGCCGAAATTATCTGGCAAGGCCCCTCCGCAGAAACCGACATCACCGAACAGATCAACATTTTTCAGAACCAGGTGAATGCCGGCGTCAGCGGCATCGTGCTGGCGGCGACGGACGCGCAGGCGCTGGTCAAGCCAGTGCAGGATGCGATGGCCAAGGGTATTCCGGTCGTGACCATCGACTCCGGGCTGAGCGAGCCGATCTCCCTCTGCTACATCGCCACCGATAACGTGGAGGGTGGACGTCAGGCGGCGGAGGCGCTGGCAAAGGAGGTCGGCGACAAAGGCAACGTCGGCGTGCTGCCGTTTAAGAAAGGCGCGCGGTCTTCGGATGAGCGCGAGAAGGGCTTTATGGAGGGCATTGCGAAGCATCCCAATATCAAGGTCGTCGCCACGCTCTATACCGATAGCGACGCCAACAAAGCCCTGGATCAGACCTTCAACATGCTGACGGCACATCCGGACATCGTGGGCATCTTTGCCGCCAACGAGCCGGGAGGCATCGGCGCGGCAAACGCCCTTCGCCAACGCAAACTGGCCGGCAAAGTCAAGCTGGTCGCCTACGATGCCTCCGATGTGGAGATGAAGGGACTGCAAGAGGGCGTCATTCAAGCACTTATCGTCCAGAACCCGTATCGCATGGGCTATGAAGGCGTCAAGACGGTGATCAAGGCCATCCGCAGGCAGCCCATCCCCGATAAGCAGATAGACACCGGCGTGACGGTCGTGACAAAGGACAACCTCAACACGCCCGACGTGCAGAAGCTCCTGAAACCGACGAAATAGGGATTACTGGGGATACAGAAAGCGATGGAATAAATTCCTTCGCTGGGTGGCCTTCGGCCTAGTGTCCACCTGCGGGGACACTCATTTTAAGCGAGGATCCCGTCTGATAGGACGGTTGGCGGCAACGTCGCCCCTGAGCCGGGTACTTTCAGTGCCCGGCAAGGACCGGAGGGTTCAACCCCCGGCTGCTAAGGGATACAGAATGCAACGGCTTGCGCCTTTCACAACAAACCGGATAGGGCTGCGCGTTGTACGCGCCCTGCTGTGCCTGGCCCTCTGCACGGGGCCGATCCTGCTGTCCGGCTGCCGAACCGGGCTGCCGGAGGAGGGCAAGGGGCCGGTCAAGGCGGCGGGAAAAGGCAAATTCCATATCGCCGGGATCGGCTTCCAGGACGACCAGTTTTTCAAGCTGGTCGAGCTTGGCATGAAAAACGCCGCGCAGAAGGATGGAGTGGACCTCTCCACAGGCAACAGCGCCGGGTCGCTCGATAAAGAGATTTCGCTGGTAGATACCTATGCCGCGCAGAAGGTGGACGCCATCGCCATCGCCCCGCAGAGCGCGAAGGCATCCATCCCGGCCCTCCAGCGCGCCCATGACCGGGGCATCAAGATCATCACCTACGATAGCTCGATTGACGCGGATTTCCCGGAGAGCAACATCAAGAGCGATCCGGTCGCGCTCGGACAGCCAACGGGCGCAGCCGCATACGACTATATTCTCAAGAAGCTAGGCGGGAAGGCGAAGGTCGCGCTCATCGGCTACCGCTCCTTCCTGCCGGAACCGGCCTCGAAGCGGCGGCAGGGCTTTTACGACGAGATCAAGAAACTCCCCGGCGTGCAAGTCGTGGCGGAACAGGATGCCTGGATCGCCTCCCAGGCGGTCAACGTCGTGGAGAGCATTCTGACGGCCCATCCTGATATTAACCTCATCTGGGCGGCCAACGAGGGCGGCACGGTTGGCGCGGTCACGGCGGTCAAGAACTCCGGCAAGGCGGGCAAAGTGGCCGTCTTCGGCACCGACATCAGCGAGCAGATCGCCGACTTCCTGCTCTCAGACGACAATATCCTCCAGGCGGTGACCGGCCAGAAGCCCTTCCAAATCGGCACGATGGCGATTGATACGGCGGTGAAGGCGCTCAAGGGAGAGAAGGTGGAGAAGCAGGTGGCCTTGCCCGGAATGCTGTTTACCCGAGAGAAACCGGACGAGGTGCGCAAGTACCGGGACTACCTGCATAGCCTGAGCCAATAGATTTCATGGGGGGCCGGTGTCCGAGCTTATGTCTGTCAGCGTGAGAGGCAGGATATTTCCCCACAGGGTGCGCTCGCTCCTGGCGAAGCGGATGATGGAGCTAATTCTCCTTGCGCTCTGTATCGGCCTGGCCTTCTACGCGCCCAACTTCTTCACCACCGAAAACCTGCTGACCGTCCTGCGCTCGATCTCCATGCAGGGGATCATCGCCTTCGGCATGACGATGGTGATCATCGTCGGCGAGATCGATCTGAGCGTGGGGGCCAATGTCGCCTTCTCCGGCTGCCTGATCGCCTACCTGACGCAGGGCGGCCTGCCTATCCCGCTCGGATTGCTCCTGACCCTGCTCGTAGGGTTCGGGCTGGGGTGGTTTACGGGCATCATGCGCACGCGCTATCAGGTGCCCTCGTTCATCACCACGCTGGCGCTCCTGACGGGGCTGCATGGGGCGGCGCTGATGATCACGGGCGGCTTCCCGATCACGCCGTTCCCGTCGTGGTACTACTTCTTTGGCGGCGGCTACGTGCTGGGCATTCCCTTTCCGGCCCTGATGCTGATCCTGGCGTTCCTCAGCATCCATATCCTGATGAACTACACGGCGTTCGGGCGCGCGGTCTATGCCGCCGGGGGAAACCCGGAGGCGGCGCGGCTGGCTGGCATCAACGTCGCAGGCGTGCGTATCTGGGCGCTTGCCATCACGGGGACCCTGGCGGCGCTCAGCGGCATCCTGCTCTCCGCCCGCATTCTGTCGGGCACGCCGACGGTCGCGCAGGGCTGGGAGCTGGACATCATTGCGGCAGTCATCATCGGCGGCACGAGCCTGATGGGCGGCGAGGGAACCGTCTGGGGCACGCTGGTTGGTATTACCTTCATCGGCGTCATTATCAATGGCATGACCCTGCTCGATATTCCCGTCTACACGCAATACGTCGTGCGCGGACTGCTCATCTTTGCCGCCGTGCTGCTCAACCGAGCGCAAAAGACCTGACCCCCCATCCCCTATGCGCTAACAGAGAAGCAGCAAGCAGAAGGCGCTTGGCAGCCCATCCCTTTAGGGCCGGGCGGAGCTTAGCTTTGCGGTGGGATCAGAACGATCTTGCCGTAGTGCTCGCCTTCCATGATCTCATGGTGCGCGCGTGCGGCTTCCGCCAGCGGTATTTCCTTGTCAATGATGGGGCGCAGCGTGCCATTTTCCAGGCCCGCAACCAGCGCTGCGTGCATGTGGCGGAACTCTTCCGAGGTCGCGTTGCCCAGCATCACTCCCAGGATACTGCGCTCCTCCGCCATCGTCATGCGGGGATCGATCTCAATCGTGCCCCGGCTGCCGATCACCGCCACGCGCCCGTTGCGCGCGAGCGCGCCGAGATCTTTGGCGAGATTGACGTTGGCCAGCATCTCCAGGATAAGGTCTACGCCGTGGCCGTCCGTCAGGTCTTTAAGCTCCTGCGGGTCATCCGTGACGTTATGGGGAAAGGCGGCATGTGCGCCCTGCTCGACCACAAGCTGCCGCCCGCGCTCGCTGCCCGCCGTGCCGAACACTCGCATTCCTGCCGCCCGCGCCAGCTGCACCGCCGCTACGCCCACCCCGCCCGATGCTCCATGCACCAGCACGACCTCGCCCGGCAGCGCCTGGCCGCGCTGAAACAGGGCACGATAGGCGGTGCCGTAAGGGATGCCGATGGCGGCGCCCTGCGCGAAGGAGGCTCGCTCGGGCAGCGGATGTACCTGAGATTGATCGCAAAGCGCCAGCTGGGCATACGTGCCCGTAAGCGATCCCGACGTATAGACCCGATCACCGACGGCCACGCGCGTCACGCCTTCCCCGACGGCCTCCACGATACCGCCCGCATCGGCGCCCGGCGTATAGGGCAGTTGGGGCCGCCTGGCATATCCCCCCGACCGGATATAGGTTTCCACAGGGTTGACGCCCGCCGCATGCACGCGCACCAGAACCTGTCCCGGTCCCGGCTGTGGGTCGGGCATCTCTTCGAGCCGCAGGACTTCCGGCGGGCCGAACTCATGGACACGTATCGCTTGCATCGCGCTCTTCCTCCTGTTACCGAGGTCTGCCAACAAGGATTATACCCGGGGCAACTCCCCCTTGCCATCCATCTGCCTTCCCGAAAATAAAACAGGGTTCTGAAGGTTCTGAGGTTTCTAAGGTTCTAGGTGCCTAGCACCCTCAGCACCGTTAGCACCCTAACTTTCCACCCACCTGCCTTCCCAATGCCAATAAAACAGGGCCGGCTTTTCAAGCGGCCCTGAGATGTGTCGCGAGAAGGCGCGGCCTATCCTTTCGCACGTTTTGACAGCGCTTCAATCAATTCGTCCACAGATCGCCTGGATTGCGGACGCTGCTGGCTGCCGGGAAGCGATTCCGGGTTTAAGGGATTAAAGCCCCCCGTCGGGGGATTGGGAAAGCCCCCTGGCCGTCTCTGGCCGCTACCGGCCCCGGCAGGACGAGGCCCGCTGCCTGCGCCCCCGCGCCGCCGGAACTGAAAGGTAGACATCTTCTTGAGTTGTTTGACCGTCAGGATAGAGCCTAACTGCTTGGAGACCTGCCTGGCCTGGTCGTCTGACATGGTCGGTTTGTGGCGCCATGCGGTGAGGATCGGCAGCATTTGGGCTGCCTGAGCCTTGGTTAATTGCGTGCTCGGGTCTTTATCAAGCTGTCGGATCTGGAAAAGCATGGTCTGGAGATTGGCAAGGCCTTTGTGACTTTCCCGCCATTTTTGCCACGCCTTCATCCGGGCCTGCATTTCCGGCGACATTTGCCCGCCGCCAACCCCCTGGGCCATTGCTCCTGGGGCACAGAACCCCAACATAGCGACCGCAAAGAGTGCGGAAGCAACCCAACCGGGCCGAAGTTTACGTTGCATGAGATTATCCTCCTGAAATATGCCAGGCAGAGCGCGCTCCTGCCTGGTTGACTCAGTTGTCGCGCACCTTCCAGGGCCGCAGGAGATCGGGGCCGCTGCCATAGGTGTCCCCAAGCCGGGTGTACTTTACATGCCTACATGGCTTGGCTGGTTCTCTGATAAGCCGGCAATTCTAGCGTTCTGTAACAGTCGCTGCACTATAAATGGATTGAAATGGTGCCTTATTCCTTGTCGCGAGCGCGCTGCTCGTCCTCTGGCGGCGCCAGCAGGCAAAGGCTGCGCGCGAGAGCGACCTGCTCCTCTGGAGAGAGCTGTCTTAAAAGCGCACGGCAATACCGGCGCTGATAGGCTTCCATACGGAAGAGCAGGAGACGCCCTGCGGCGCTAAGGCGAAGATAGACGATACGCGGGTCGTGTGGATCGCCGCAGCGCTCTAACAGCCTGCGCCGCAGCAGCGCCCGCATCAGCCGCGCGGTCTTCACGGGGGAAGCGCCGAACTCTCTTCTCGCCTCCTGCCATGTCACCGGCGTGCGGCTTCTGATCCAATAGAGCAGACGGAGGTGAGCGAGCGTGAGCGCTCCCAACTCCGGTACGGCCAGAGCCTGGCCCAAGAATATCTCCCAGAGGATATCCCAAAGGGAGGCAAGAGCCGGCGTCTTCCCGTCCGGGGCGGGGGCGTTTGCCTCAGGTGCGTCGTTCTCTTGCCTGTCAGGTGGCGGCATCGTCGTTTTCTCTCCTGATCGGCGCTCCGAGCGGGCGTGATAGACGCTTCGCCCTGTGCTGAGCGCTCATTGGCCCCCGTGCCATCCCCTCCACTCTGGCCTATGGCGGTCATGCGGATGTCTTTCTCTCTCCGCTCTTGCCGCTTTCAACTGGGCACGCAGGCGCTCAAACTGCTCGCGGTTGAGGATACGGCGGAGTTTGGTTTCGTTTTCGGCATATAGGTCCAGGAGACGCCGATGCTGCGCGACAATTTCCTCGCGAATAGCACGCGCCCGCTGCGGGTCGAAGTCATAAGAATCGTAGAGGCTGCGCAGCTCCCGGTAGAGCGCGTGCTGACGGGAGCGGATCGCCTGTCTCTGCCGTTTCGACTCGGCAAAGAGCGCCTCCAATTGCTTTTGTTGTTGGCTGGTAATGCCGATGCGCTGCGGTTGGCTCTCGCCTAACGGCTTCTGGGCCTTTGTCCCGGAAGGCAGCAGGAGCAGCAGACAAAGCACCCATCCGATGTGCCGCCTCATCTAGCGGCCCTCCTTTCCCAGAAGAAGGCGGCGCTGAGTCTGCCGATGATACTGGGTCTCAGAAAAGAATTCATCGCTTTCCGAATCCGGTAATTCATGGATTTCACTGACCATCCGCACCACGCGCTGCTCATCCACGTTTGCCGTTATAGGAACAGGTTCCGGTAGGGGGCTATTCGGCTGATGGCGCGACGTCTGCATCCAGAGCAGCGCGCCGGCAAGCCCGGCTGCGGCCACGGCCCCGCCCATCGCCCAGGCAGGGAAGGGCCTGAAGCGCGGTTGGTGGGGCGCGACTTCCAGGCGTGCCGAGAGGCGCGGCCATACCGAAGGAACTTCGGGCGGCGCGGGCAGATCCTGCCATCGCTGCCGCAGAGCGCGCTCGGCTAGGGCGGCCCGCTGGCATACCGGGCAGGCGTCGTGATGGGCCTGCATCCGGTTCGCCTGCTCCGGCGGCAAGCGCTCGGCGATCCAGTCTGGCAGAGCGCGCTCAAAGGCATGACAATTCATTGGCCTACCTCCTGATCTTCCGCTTCCAAGAGCTGGCGCAACCGACGCCGAGCACGGGTAAGCCGGGTCTTAAGAACCGTATACGATAACTGCGTGATAGCTTGTATCTCTTCATATTCCATCTGCTCATAATAGTAAAGTATCAATAATAATCGGTCGGTTGGGTGGAGACGGTTCAGAGCGCGCTGCAACGCCTGCGCCTGGGCCTCCCGCTCCAGTCGGCGGAGCGCTTCCTCTTCGATATTGCTCTGCGGGAAGGCGTTCTCCACCTGCTGGCTCCAGGACTGCTGCGGTTGCTGCTTCCGCCGCTTCTGAACATCCGTGGCGATATTAACGGCAATCCGATAGAGCCAGGTGCTCACCCGAGCGCGATACTGGAAGCGCGGCGCATACTGCCAGGCCCGCAGGAACACGCTGAGCAGAGCTTCCTCGACATCCGCCGGGTTGGAAAGGAGCCGCGTCAGGAGCCGCGTCAGGGGAGATTGATAGCGCCGTACAAGCTCCTCCAGGGCCGGATTTTCGTTGCGCGCACAGAGGCGCAACAACTCTTCATCTGGGAGGCTCTGTACATCCTGAAACAGGCTTTCGCACCGCTCAAAAGAATTCACCGGGCTATGGGCTCTCCCCAGCGCAGAAAGATACATACGGTCTCCTACCAGTTAGAAGCTCTCTGGCGCCGTTACGTCCGATTAACATTACGATCAAGACTGGAGCGTAAGAGGAACGGGTCTTCTATTTCATTAGACTGCGCGCCTTCCGTTTGGCAACAGAGGCGGATGGAAAGAGAGTAGCAGGTTCCAGACAGAGCATTCTAGCCCTCTGTCTGCGGCGGGGAGGCAATGGAAATGGAGAAGCAGGGAGATTGGTTTCCCGGCTTTGGGGGGTTCTGGAAGGGGATTACTGGATGTCGTTGGGGCCATCGCCGGAGAGCGCTGCCTCCAGAGGCTCGCCGGTTAAGATAGCAGCGGCGATGCGGTCGGCGTGGGCCTGTGCCTGGCGGCGCGCGGCGGAGGGAGAGCCGCTGACGGCGGACGCCTGCGCGTAATGCGTGAGCGGCGCAATATAAGCCCGGATGCCGCCCAGCAACGCCTGCGGTTCCGGTTCGGGCGGCGCACCCAGGAGGCCCAGCAGCGGAAACAGGCTGTCGGCCCAGTTGAAGCCGCGATTGCGCCCGATGTTGCCGCACAGGATGAGATGCTCGCGGGCGCGGGTCATGGCGACGTAGAGCAGGCGTTCCGACTCTTTACGGTCAGCAGACTGACGCCGTTTGTCAATGGCTCGGTAGACGATATTGGGCTCGCCGCCCAGCCTGGTGCCAAGCGCGAGCGCCTGTGGCTCACAGGCAAACAGACCCCGCTCTGGGATCAGCAGCGAGCGGGACAGGTCGGCCAGAACGACGACCGGAAACTCTAGTCCTTTGGCGCTGTGGATGGTTAGGAAGCGCACGACATCGGCGGCCTCTTCCTCGGTCGGCGCATCGCCCTCTCGCTCGGAGAGTTTCTCCAGGTCGCGCAACCGTCGAATGAAGTCCCGCACGCCCAGCACCGAGTCGCCATTGGCCATCTGGAGGAGCTTACGGACGTTGGCCAGGCGCCGCCGCCCACCGGGACGGCAGAGCAGGCGCGCGTCGTAGCGCATCTGAGCGATCAGCCGCTCCAGCAGGTGCCCGACCGGCAGCCGGTCCTCCTGCGTCCGCAATCCCTCGATGACCTCCAGGAAGCGCGCCAGCTTCGTCGCCTCTTCCGGGGGAAGCTCGCCCGACTCCAGCAATGGGCCGATGGCCGGATAGAGCGGCGCGCGGCGTAGACGATTCCCATTGTTGGCCGCAGCCTCCGCCTCCGAGCGTCCTGCGAACTTTGCCAGCCGGTAGAGCGTGTCCACGTCGGCCCCGACGAGCGGGGAGCGCAGGGTGGCCGCCAGGGCCACGTCGTCCAGGGGCGTATCCAGCACGGTCAGGACGTTGAGCAGATCGCGTATCTCGTGGCGGGCATAGTAGCCGCGTCCGCCGCCCACGACGTAATAGGGCACGCCGCGCGCAGCAAACGCCTGCTCGTACTTTTCGATGTCGGTTAGGCTGCGCAGCAGGATAGCGATGTCCCGATAGGCGACCGGCTCGCCGCGCCGTCGGTCGAAGTGGCTGGTCAGGCGCAACTCTGCGCCCTCCACCATCTGCTGAATGCGCGCCGCCAACGCCTCGGCCTCCAGGCGCACATAGTCCCTGCGGTAGAGGTCCTGGCTCAGCAGCACCTCCACGCTGGGCGCCGGCTTGGGGTCAAACGGAGCGCCCTGCGTGAGCGGCACGAAGGGCGTCGTCTCGTCGCGCCAGACCTGCCCGAAGACATGGGCCACTAGGCGCAGAATTTCGGGCCGCGAACGGAAATTGACCGCAAGCGGGACATGCAGGCCCGCCTTCTCCTCGCGGAAACGCCGCTCCAGATCGCGGAAGAGTGTCGCATCGGCGTGGCGGAAGCCGTAGATGCTCTGCTGCACGTCCCCGACGATGAAGAGAAAATTAGGGGCCATACAGCCGGGCGCGCCGTTGGGGGCGTGGAGCAACTGGACGAGGCGCATCTGTAGCGGATTCGTATCCTGGAACTCGTCCACCATCAGGTAGCGGAAGCGGCGCTGGTAGCGGGCGCGCACGCCAGGCGACTCCTCCAGAAGCCGCACGCCCTCGGCCTGCAGGTCGTCGGTGTCCAGTTGGCCTGCTTCGCGCTTGGCCTGCTCATAGGCTTTCCAGACGGCGGCGACCAATCCCCAGAGTCGATGGCACAGCAGTCCGGCCTCCTCTTCGCGCGCCGCCATAACGTTGAAGAGGTCTTTGGCCTCCTCGCAGGCGATCCGGATGCGCTCGAACAGTTGGCTAAGGGCGATCTCCTGGGGCGTTGCGTTGGACGCGCGGGGCCTGGCTTTCCCGACGACCTTAGCGGCTTCCTCCAGGACGGCAATCGTTTCGGGCAGGCTGGCGGCGCGGGGACGGAGCCGGGGGGCGCGGTCGCAGAGGGCTTCGACGGCGAGCTGGAGCGTGCCGAGGACGCCGCCGCGCAGGGCCTCCAGGCCCGCGATACTGGCCGTGATCTCGGACAGCAGCGGGGTCAGCAGCGCCCAGGCGGGTTCCAGGCTGCGCGCCGCCGTGGCATCTCGCCCCAGCAGCCAGTGTCGTTCCACTTCGGCGCGGGTCTTGCCAGCGCCGCGCAGCTTGGCAAGGACGGTTTCGACCGCGCCCGCCAGCGCCGTCAGGGGATCGCCTGCGCCCTCGCCCGACTGCCGGGCGGATTGGACGGCGGCAATAAGTTCCGTGATCTCGGCATCCCCGCGCGCGTAGGCGTCGGCGATGACGGCCTCAAACTGCTGGCGCAGCAGATGCCGGGCCTGCAGCTCATCCAGCACCCGAAATTGCGGGTCCACGCCGGCCTCAAAGGGGTTCTCCTGTAGCAGACGAGAGCAAAAGCCATGGATCGTGCTGATGTAGGCGGTTTCCACCTGGCGGCGCTCGGCGATCAAGCCCAGACGGTTCAACTCCTGGACGATGCGGGACTTCATCTCCTTGGTCGCCTTCTCGGTGAAGGTGATGACCAGGATCTGATCCACGCTGGCGCGCTGCTCCGGCGGCAATTCGCCGCTTTGGCTCTGGGTTACCAGGCGGACGAACCGTTCGACAAGGACGCCGGTTTTACCGGAACCGGCGCCCGCCGCCACGCAGATGTCCTCGTGATTGGCCGTGATCGCCCTCTGTTGAAACTCAGTCCACTCTCTTGCCAATGGCGCCTCTCAGCATGTGGATCGTTTTCTGTGTGTCCCTTGCAGAAGTAGCCGGAACAAGCAGCATTTCTTTGTCTACCGTATTCCTCAATTCGCCATCTTTTGGGTAAGCTCCTACCGAAATTACGCAGAGGTCGTTCTCTGTGGCGGATTTTTTGAAAGGAGTTTGGGCATGGCAGTCTATCTGCACGTTACCTTCACGCTGGATGCGCACCATGTCGCTCTTTACGAGCAAATCTATGCGGAGGAGTTTCTGCCAGTACTCCGTTCGCTGGGCATGGAGGCGGTTGGCATCTGGAAAACGCTGGTCGGGCGGGCAGGTGAGTTCACAGAGATTTGGCGGTTTGAGGATATAGGGGATTACGAGCGGAAGTGGACGGCGCTAATGTCCGACCCGCGCGTGCTGGCGATCTTCGAGAAAACCGGCCCGCTGGTCAACGGAGAGACCTTCAAGTTGATGGTGGCTGCGCCCTTCGGCGAGCCATCTGTCTGACAAAAAGTATAGCTTTGTCTTCTAATTTGAGTGAGATAGATTTTCTGGCCGCTTATCGAGCCAGATGTTAAATTGGACACCCGGATTGTGAGCGGGAGGATTTTCGGCCACGGTAAAACAATTCTAGGCCAGTTTTTCGGGCACGAGGCTGTGTGCGTGCCAGCCTGGGGAGGAGAGGTAACGTTGCATGGGAACCGTATATGCCGTGGTGAATCAGAAGGGCGGGGTCGGCAAGACGACGACGGCGGTTAATCTGGCTACCTATATGGCCCTTGCAGGCGCGAAAACGCTGTTGGTGGACCTGGACCCACAGGGCAACGCGACCAGCGGCATCGGGGTGGACAGAAATAAAGTCAAGCTCTCATCCTATGAAGTGCTGATCGAGGGACAGCCGATTGTGGATGCGATTATACCGACGTGCGTGGTGGACCTCTCCCTGCTTCCGGCCACGCTCGATCTTGCCGGAGCCGACCTAGAGCTGATCTCCAAAATCTCGCGCGAGCACTGTCTGCGCCAGGCTTTGGAACCGGCAAGAGAGTTCTTCGACTACATCTTGATTGATGGGCCGCCCTCGCTCGGACTGTTGACGCTGAATGCGCTTGTGGCGGCGGATGCAGTTATACTGCCGATACAAACGGAGTATTACGCCTTGGAAGGCATCAGCCAACTGCTGAAGACAATTGAACTGGTGAAGAGGCAGTTGAATCCCTCCCTGGAAGTAGCGAAAGTCATCCTGACGATGTATGATAACCGGACTCGTCTGGCGCAGCAGGTCGTGACGGATGTACGGAAGTTTTTCCGAGATAAGGTTGCGCATACGGTGGTGCCGCGCAACGTGCGCCTTTCGGAGTCGCCCAGCCACGGGCTGCCGGTGGCGCTCTACGATCCGAAATCGCGGGGAGCCATCGCCTATCGTGATATTGCACAGGAGGTATTGAGGAATGGGAAAGAGAGGGCTCGGTAGGGGGCTGGCGGCGCTCATACCAGAGACAGAGGCGCCGGCGGATGGCGGCGCGCAGGTGCGGGAGATCCCCGTAGGCCAGGTGGAGGCCAACCCCTACCAGCCGCGCACGCTCTTTGATCCACTGAAGATGGAGGAGCTGGTTGCTTCGGTGAAGGAGCACGGCATTCTGCAGCCGGTTCTGGTGCGGCGCATCGGGCATGAGCGCTATCAGCTGGTCGCGGGTGAGCGGCGCTTCCGGGCGGCGCAGGCGGCGGGCCTGGCGACGGTTCCGGCGCTGGTGCGGGGGGCCAGTGAACGGGAGTTGCTGGAGATGGCCGTCGTGGAGAACGTGCAGCGCGAGGACATCGGGCCGATGGAGGCGGCGCGCGCCTACCGCCGCCTGATAGACGAGTTCGGCATGACCCAGGAGACGATTGCCCAGCGTGTGGGCAAGAGCCGTTCCGGAGTTGCCAATGTGCTCCGATTGTTAAAGCTGCCGGAGGCGATCCAGGAGAGTATTGAGCGTGAGGAGATTACGGAGGGCCATGCCCGTGCCTTGATGATGATCGAAGATGAGCCGTCTATGCTGAACGCCTGGAAAACCGTCGTCAAGAGGCAACTATCGGTACGGGATACGGAGCGGTTGGCAAAAGAGCTGCGGGAACGGGCTGCGAACGCGGCCCCGGTTGCGGAGACAGCACGGACGCCTCTGGCCGAGGGAGGGAAGCGTGAGAGCGCGCCGGTTCCGGCCAGTGCCGTCGTGGGCGCGGATGCGAACGAGGCGGCCATCGTGGAGGATCTACAGCGGGCGCTGGGGACGAAGGTGGCCCTGCGGCATTCTGCCGGCGGTAGGGGCCGGATTGAGATCGAGTTCTACTCGCCGCAGGAGCTGGAACGCCTGGTAGAGCTGCTGCTGTATGGGAGGCAGGGCCGATGAGCTTTGAAGCAACGGAGCGCGTTCGCATACCGGCAGAGCGGTTCTATTATGAAGACCCGGAGGCTCCTGCGCCCAACGTCCCGGTGAGTCCGGGCGTCTCGGCGGTGATTTTTGACGCGCAGCGTCGGATTCTCTTCCTCAAGCGCGCGCATGGCGACTACTGGTGCCTGCCCGGAGGCCGCATGGACATTGGCGAGTCGGCGCAGGACTGCTGCGTGCGGGAGACGCTGGAGGAGACGGGGCTTGTGACGCGCATCGTGCGGTTAATTTCGGTGAACACGAACCCGCGCAGCGTGGTCCACTATCCCGACGGCAACGTGCATCAGAGCTTTGTGATCTGTTTTGAGGCCGAGATCATCGGCGGGCATTTAAAGGAGGGGCATGAGTCGCGCGGCTTTCGCTGGTGCAGCCGCGAGGAGATTGACGATCTCACGCTTATTCCGGACAGCAGGCTCAACGCACTAGATGCGTGGGCGGGCCAGGAGGCGGCCTTCATACGTTAAGGCCGCCTCCTGGCTGCCAACTGTTTTGCGGTCTGTTCAGCGCGGTTCCAGCCGTGCGAGGTCATGGCGGAGGTGTTGCGGTTCTCGGATGGGATACCTTCTCTAGGATGTCGTACCGTTGCCAAATGTTTCACGTTTGACAATTTGGCGGGCAGACGTTGGAATAAAGACCAGGTTGAATTAAGTGGCACGCTCTAAATCCACTAGAAGCGGCAGATGGTCGGATGCCAGGCTTTCCACTACCTCCACGTTACGCGCCGCCATTTCCGGTGAGTAAAAGACGTAATCAATCCGCGTATTCGGCGCATCCGAAGGAAACGTTGGGCGGTTCGCAATAGCGTCTGCGTCTTGCAGCCCCGTCGCGGACAGCAGCACCCGAACCGCCTCCCCCTCCGGCCCCTCATTCAGATCCCCGCATACGATAACCGGGCGCTGTGCCACGTTCACCAGCGAGGCCAGCGCCTCAGCCTGCTCCTTGCGCTCCTCCGCCTGCAGTCCCCAGTGCGTGCAGAAGACCGTCACGGCCCGCAGGTCGCCCACATCCCTCAGGCGCACCTCCAGCGCGCCTCGCTGCTCCCTCCCGCTCGGCAGCAGATGCTCCTGCACCGCCGTCACCGTCCCGCGCGCCGCCACGCCCAGGCCATAGCCACCAAAGCCGAACGTGAGGTTCTGCTGAAACACAAACCGCCGTCCGAGCAGTTGGGAAAGGACTGCCGGCTGATCCTCACGACCGCTCCAGGGCAGCCGCCGGTGGATCTCTTGAAAACAGACCACTTCCGGCGAGAGCGCGCGCACCACCTGGGCGATGCGGGACGTGGAGCGCCGATTGTCCATTCCCAGGCTACCCCGGGTATTGTAGGTCACGATACGCATGGAGATAGGAGACAAACATTTACTTATTTACTTCCAGACTGACCACCAGCGCGGCGATCCACCGCCCGCAGCGGGCCGCATCGCTGGCTTCCCAGCCGGAACTGCGCGGCACCAAAGCAGTCCGTCTATCTGGCAATAAGTATACCCGCCCATGAAACTCCAACGGCGAAAGCCTGTGGGCTTTATTTCGAGAGGCAGCCACGCGCTATAGCAGGGCTACCCACAGAGCGGTTAGCGGGGGTCATGTAAAAACAGTCGGGGCTGCCGATATTGGGCAGTCCCGACTGTTTTAAAGCCTGGCCGTATTGCTAGTAATGAGTATAAACTGCGCTTACAGGGTCGTATTATCTGCCAGAGCGCGGCGGATGATGAGATCGGCAATGTCCTCGCCGCTGACATGGTACGTTCCGCTTTCAATCTGGGCTTTGAGCTCCCGGACACGCTCCTCTCGGATGTCGGGCAGCTCATCAATCAACTTTTTCACTTGCTGCACCTCATACGCCGCCGGAGAGATTTCCACCTGGGCCGCCTGTTGGCCTTCCGAAATCACCGACTGCGCTTGTGAGGGCGTTCCCGCAACAGGACGATGGCCGGTACGCTCTACCGGCGTGAACGCGAGCAGACGATTTACCTCTTCAACCGAGATCTTCATGTGTGTGCCTCCTGGTCAGTAAAAACGACGCCCTCTCGCGTCGCCCTACGTTGAGGACGGCAACCTGGCGACCATCAGGGGTTATAGTGAGCCATTGCGACAACGAACGACCTCCCTGTGCGGCTCTCCCATCCTATTAGGCCCATGGCTTTGCGTCCCCACATTTCTGTGGGTTTGCCTTTTACATCATCGTTCATCTGGAATTATCGGAAGAGTATACCCCAGTTTTTAGGGCCATTCTTAAGAAAATTCCGGAAATTTTACGGGCTTCGGCCCGGAACCACTCTGCGGACGATTGAAACCGCAGCAACAACAGCACAAAGTCCCCCTACGGACACTCCAGACCTCACCCCCGGCCCCTCGTGTAGGGGATAGGGTGTAGGGGATAGGGTGTAGGGACGCCCTCACCCCCAGCCCCTCTCCTTGAGAAGGAGAGGGGGGGCCTCGCTAGGCGGAGGGCCGAACCGTTGTAGGCCCGACCCTGGCAGTAGGCCGGGGTGGGGTCAGAGCCCCCAAATTCATTCGCCCGAACGGTATTTCCAGACACATTCTCAGGCGGCACGCTCGGCGCTGTCTGGCCCATCCTCCCAATCGGGAGCGCGCCTGTCTCTGATGAGGACATCCAGCGGAACGGCCATCTCCATGCAGGCGGGCAGCGTCAGGCTCACGACCGTTCCTTTGCCGGGCGCGCTCTCCACGCGGATGTCACCGTGCCAGGAACGCACAATGTTGCGCGCGATGGTCAGGCCCAGCCCCAGACTGCCGGGCCGGGGCCGCGTTGTAAAGAAGGGGTCGAAGATATAGGGCATAACGGCAGGCGCGATGCCCGGCCCCGTGTCGCTCACGCGCACGCAGACGCCCATCGCACGCCCCGTCTCGTCCGTCAAGGCCTCCGTCGTCACCGCGACCACCCCGCCCGACTTGCCGACCGCCTGCTGGGAGTTCAGGAGCACACTGAGCAGCGCCTGCTGCAGACGGCGTGGATTGGCCAGCACCGGCGGGAGCGAATCCGCCAGGTGCAGGGCCAGGCTGGCGCCCTGGGCCTCCATGCCCGATTGTATCAATTCCAGCGCCTCGCCGAGGGTTTCATGCAGATGGACCGGCCCCGGCGGCTCCTCATGAATGCGGGTATAGTCGAGGATGCCCTCGACGGCGCGATGGCACTGCCGGATGCCACGTTCCATCCCCCGCAAATAGTCCAGAATACGATCCGCCTGCTCCGCCGTCAGCGGAGCCTCCTGATCACGCTCCAGACGGGCGCGGAGATACTGCGCGTAGTTCAGCAGGCCCATCAAGGGAGATTCCAGGTCGCGCACGACCGCTGCGGTCATATGCCCCAGCGCCGCCACCTTATCCAGTTGCTCCAGGTGCCCACAGAGCGCGCTCAGCTCCTCGCGCGTATCGCGCAGCTCCGAAAGCAGACGTGCCTGTGACCGGCGCAGCTCCCGGCGTTCGAGCGCGCGGGCGACGGCGCGGACGAGATCGCCGAAGTTTTCCAAAGGCTTCCAGAAATGGTTGTAGACGTTGCCCATCTCAGCGGCAAGGACGATTCGCTCCAGATTATCTATGCCGGAGAGCAGGATACACTCGATAGAGGGGTCTAGCTCCTCCAGAGCGGCCACTAACTCCACGCCGTTCATGTGCGGCATCTCCATGTCCGCGACGACGAGGGCGAAATGCTCGCGCTGCGCCAATTCCAGCGCCTCCAGACCATCCCCGGCGCAGGTGACGCAATACCCGCCCGCCGTAAGGGCGCTTGCCAGAGCCTGTCGCAGCAAGGGATCGTCGTCTGCTAAGAGCAGCGGTATCCGGGGGGTATCATCAAGGTCCTGGGATCTGGGCGTCTGAGAAGGCGGCATGGTTTCTGGCTCGTCCTTTCGGAAACATCAGTTTCATTGTCGGCGTATGCTTCCGCCGCCAATAGGCTGAACACGCTGCTGGCTCAAAGGCGCTGTTGGACTGATACATGCCGGCACAGGCAGCGCCCCGCCCCACCACCTTACTTTCGTCCTACAGAGTTGTCACTTGTCGGCCAGAGAGCGGATATAGTGCCAGCGGGCCTCCGACACGGACAGAAAGACCCGGACGACCTCCGGATCGAACTGCCTGCCACAGCAGCGTATAATCTCCTCCTGGGCGGCCTTGAAGGGCTGGGCTGCACGGTAGGGCCGGTCGCTGGTGATAGCATCCAGCGTATCGGCGACGGCAAAGATGCGCGCGCCCAGCGGGATCGCCTCTCCCGCCAATCCGGTCGGGTAGCCGCTGCCATCCCACGCCTCGTGATGATGCAGCACGATCCGCGCCGCCTCCTGGAGCATCTCGATCTTGGCGCACATCTGATAGCCGATGATCGGATGCTTGCGCATCTCCACCCACTCCTCTGAGGTCAGCTTGCCGGGCTTGTGCAGGATGCGATCCGGAATGCCGATCTTGCCGATGTCATGCAGCAGCGCGCCGCGCTCGACGTGATAGATGGCTTCGGCAGAGAGGCCCAGCAGATCGGCCAATTCCATGGTGTAGGCCGTCACGCGCTCGGAGTGGCCCTGCGTTTCGGTGTCGCGGGTATTCAGCGCGGAGAGCAGCGCATCCAGGACACTCTCATTGGAGGTCTGCAGCGCCATCTTGTAGCGCAGCGCATTCTTCCGCTGCACCTTCAGCCGCGTTAGGTTGCGCTCCACAACGATGGGCAGATCGCCGGGCGTACAGGGCTTGGTAATGAAATCGCTGGCGCCCAGATGCAGAGCGTCACGGGCCATGGCAATGCTGGCGTGCCCGGTCACCAGGATGACGGGCATATCGGGATAGGCGGCGGTGACGGTCTTGAGCAGTTCCAGGCCGCTCTGCCCCGGCATAAAGATATCGCAGAGCATGACGTCGAAGGTCTCGTGCCGCAACAGCTCCAGCGCCTCCGCTCCGGAGGCGGCGCAGTGGGTTTGGTAGCCTTCCTCCTTCAAGATGGCTGCAAAGGTGGCACATACCAGGGGGTCATCGTCTACGATCAGCGTGCGGATGCAAGGGACAGGCGGCGTCTCGAAGGTCGGGAGAGCCAGGCTTGGCCCTCCTTCCAAACCCGGCTGCGGCGCGGGAGCCGGTCCCGCCGCCGTCGGCATAGCCGCTGCGGCAGGCGCCAGGGGAGATGGCGGCGGCGCCGCCTCGTCAACAGGTCGTGAGCGCGGTTTTGGTAGGTACATGAGACGTGTCTGCAAGATTAAGAGTCTGGCTTTCGATCTCAAAAGCACACAGGCGTGTTGCGTCTGCGGAGTATTATCGGCAGGTTTCCAGCGGCCCTGCACCGCGCCGGCGGCGCCGCCAGAAAGAGAAAACAGATGCAGGCATTGATTACGAACGGGCAGGGAGCGCCAGGACTCCCTGCCCGTACAAGAGGTTCCTCCTGCCCGACGCGGAGAGAACAGACAGAGACATCCACCCGAATGTATGTCTGTATGGTGATCGCCCTTTCGGCGGCCCGGCCATCTCGGATTGTTTTCGGAGACCCGTTGGCTTTGCGTCCCTGCCTTGCAGCAGGTTTGCCCTTGTCGGGGGCGGAAGAAACCATCCACAAGGGATTATGCCAATTGGGGAACGAAGGGCGCGCTGAGGGAAGTACTGGAATCTAAGTCTCGTCCTTGTCGGTCAAGGTCAGAACCGGCAGGCGGCGGTGGCGCTCCGGCGGCAGCAACCGCTCAATGGTATCGTCTACTGTAATGATTCCCAGCAGGCGCTCATCCTTGCTCAGGACGGGCACCGCCAGCAGGTTATAGCGCCCAATGATCTGGGCCACCTGGTCGGCGTGATCATCCTCATAGACGTGAATGACGTTGCGCACCATGATGTCGACCACGCTGGTTTCCGGAGGCGCGATCACTAGGTCCCGCAGACTCAGCACGCCCATTAGGCGGTCGTCGTCGTCCACCACATAGACGTAATAGATCGTCTCGGCTTTGGGAGCTAGCTCGCGCAGACGGTTGATGGTCTCCTCGCAGGTCAGGTGGGCCTGGATGGCGACCAGCTCGGTGGTCATCAGCCCGCCCGCCGTCTCGTCGTCGTAGACCATCAGCTCACGCACGTCCTCGGCCTGCTCCGGCTCCATCTGCTCCAGCAGCTCATCGCTGCGCGCGTCCGGTAGATCGTCGAGCAGGTCCGCGGCCTCGTCCGGCTCCATCTCCTCCAGAATATCGGTGGCCGTCTCGTTGTCCAGATGCTGCATGATCTCTACCTGGACCTCCGGCTCGACTTCGGCGATGGCATCGGCGGCGGTCTCTGTATCCAGCGCCTCGATGACTTCGGCGCGCTGCTGGGGGCTAAGCTGCTCGACGATGTCGGCGATGTCGGCGGGATGCAGGCGGGCTATCTTATCATGCGAGACCTTCAGGCGGATACTGCCCCCCGCCGTGCTCGGCTCCAGGGTCTGCACGTCGTCCCAGGCAATGAGGTTGGAGCGCAGGGGGCGACGGAGGAGTCTGGCGGTGGCTTCGATGGGCTTGCCGAGCGCGCCGAGCTGGCGCAGCATGGCGCGCAGGCCCGCATCAATGCCGACCACACAGTAGCGCCCGCCGCACTCGGCCAGGCGCACGTCGTTGACGCGCACCACACGATGGCCCTGCACGTCCACAATCTGCTTGTCCAGCACGTCACGGCGCAGGCGCAGATCCTCAGCCTGCGGTGTATAGGGTGTGATGGCTTCCAGCGGCATCCGCAGGCGAATGTCCCCGATAATGTCTCCGGGGCCATTGGGGCCGTCGGGGTCGTCGTCGAATTCCACGGCGTCGTAGGGAATGCAGAGCTCGCCGCTATCCGTCCTGACGAGGATTGCCTTAACCGCAGGGAACCGCTCCTCTAGCGCGGCGATGGCATCCACGATCTTGCCGACGGTCTCGCCGGAGGGCGAGACCACCCGCTTATTCAAAAGTTGAGTCAGATACTTCATGTTGTGGGTATCCTGGCAGAGGGCGCGGCGCCGATTCCGGCTGTCTTTGCCTCCTCGCTGTCATTTCAAAGGATGAAAGAATGCTTGCTTTTTACATCCTTCATCCTTCCGCCTTCATCCTTAAACTAAGGTATCATGCGGAACTGCCATAAATTATATACGTTAATTGTACACTCACTGGAACGCGCCTGTGTCCAATGGCCGTATTCAAAAAGTGGGCCGGAGGCGAAGTCGGTTTCGCCGCATCACGCCCGTTATCTTTCTTCCTTTTCGTTAGGAGGGAGCGCGGAATCGAATGCGCTCTGGAGCCAAACACGCAGACTATGGCAGATACGAACACATCCCTGGAGACGACTGCGCTGCCGGATTGGTGGCAGCGTGAGAAACAGCGACGACAACTCTATTTTCTGGTCTTCCTCATTGCAGTCCTGCTGCTCATCGGATACTATTACTGGGCCTCCCGCACCGAAGGCGCCCAGGTTGTCGGCGCGAACTTCGATACCACCAACTACATTGCCTTCGTGCGGCGCAACAAAGAGGGCAACACCGATCTCTACGCCATTCGCGCCGACGGTTTTGGCCTGCGCCCGCTGACCGACCTGAGCGACAAATCCAGCAAGGAGACGCCCGTCTGGACCATGGATGGCAAGCGTCTGATCTATGCCTCCACCGGCAGGGACATGCGGACCTGGCAGATCTATCTGCTGGGCGAGGGCGAAGCGACGCAGCTTACCTACGGCACCGGCAACAAGTCCGCGCCTATGGTCAGCCCGGATGGGCAGCGGTTCGGATTCATCGCGCAGGGCGCCGTCAAGAGCGCCAATCTCAACGGCACCGATGTCTATCAGTTGATGCCCCAGCCCAACAGCGGAGAGGGCGCGGGCGATGAAACCAAGCCCACCGGCCTGGATGCCGCCAGCAGTCTCCAGGGGGCCTTCCGCTCGGTGGTTTTCTCTGCGGACGGGCGCGGCTGCGCGGGCGTCAAGGACGTTAACGGGGAAGAGAACCCGACTGCCATTGATAACATGACCGTGGGCAGCCAGGCCGCCTTTGCCATTCCTCCCAATGGCGATAAATCGGTGCTGCTCAACATGGGGCGGGAAGTGAGCCTGGCCTGGGAGCCCAACGGTTCGCGCATCGCCTGCGCCTTCGGCGAGATGTTGACTAAAGATCCCGCCAATAACAAGGATCAGTTGGTCAGCGGCATCGTGATCTGGAACTTCCAGAACCCGACACGTCCCACGGCCCATCCGATATTTCTTGCCCATGGCTACACGCTGGAGCCCAGGAATATCGCCTGGTCGCCGGATGGGTCAAAACTGGCGTTCGAGGGATGGCGCATCAGGGGCGAGAACGACCGGGAGCTGCGCGGAATCGTTGTCATGGACGCGCGTGCTGGATACGGCATTAAGATTAGCACGCCCAAAGAGGCCGATATGATGCAGTATATGATCCCGGCCTCCAAGGAGGGCAAGCCGCAGCATCCGCTCTGGTCGCCGGACGGCAAGCGCCTGCTCTACGAGATGCAGCGCAAGGACGGCAAGCACGATATCTGGGTGGTCAACGCCGACGGCACCGATCCGATGAACCTGACCAAAGGGGAGAAAGACGGCACCGACAATACGCAGGCCGTCTGGTCTCCGGTGCGGCTCAAGTAAGCGGCGGGCGTTTCAATCGCTATCGCCAGGTGCGGCAAAGTGGCGTGCCGCCTCTTCGGGCGTGAGCAGCAGGCAGTAGGTCATGTAGATCAGGTCGGATTTCGGAACCGGATCGAAGGTCGGCCAGAAGAGCGCCTCTCGCTCCAGCCCGCCCAGGCCCTCAAACAGCCTGGATACGACGGTCATATCCACTTTGCCGTCCGGGCGCAGCACGCTCGTTACCTGCGCCTCCGGGTCACGCGCGCCCCAGCGCTCCCGAACGATTCGCTCCAGCCGTTCCTGCCGCGCTTTTGCTGCCCGTGCATCCATCCACGATTCCCTCCCCGGCCCCAGCTACAAGCCCGATTCCCGCGCCGTAAATCGGGCTTTCGGCCTATAAATACCTGTTCCCTTTACGTATGGATTGTAGCCGCGAAAGCCTTTCCTGTGCAAGCGGGAAGAGACTGGTATAATGAAGAGAGTCCCAGCTTCTCCTCTCCCCTCTCCTTGAGAAGGAGAGGAGCCGCGAGTGAGGTCTCTTCTATCTGGCAATGGTAAGGAATGGTTGAGGAAAGACGAGGTGCGGTTGGCAAGCATGGACGGTAAGGTATATGCAGCGTGGCACGCAGGGCGGTGCCTCCCTGCGCTGCTTGGGTGCGTCGGCCTCTTATTGGCGGTGCTGCTGGCAGGCTGCGGGCCGCGCGGCGAGGACATCAGCGCGCTGGCCGCCAGCAGCAAGCCTGTCGCCGACGAGGCGCCCGCCGTTGTGTTTACGGATGTGACCGAGAAGGCGGGCATCCATTTTCAGCATGTCAACGGCGCGTCCCCGGAGAAGTGGCTGCCGGAGACGATGGGCGGCGGCGGTGCTTTCCTCGATTACGACAACGACGGCTGGCTCGATATCCTGCTCATCAACGGAGACTACTGGCCCGGCCATGCCCCCAAGGGCGCGCCCCGCCCGACGCTGGCCCTCTACCGCAACAACCACAACGGCACCTTTACCGACGTGACCAGAAAGGTCGGTTTGGATGTCACCCTCTACGGCATGGGCGTGGCCGTCGGCGACTACGATAACGACGGCTATGACGATCTCTTTATCACGGTCGTTGGCAACGGCCTGACGCCGGTGAAAAGCAGCCGCCTGTACCATAACGTCTCCAACGGGCACGGCGGACGCCGGTTCGCTGACGTGACCGCCGCCAGCGGCATTCAGGATACGGGCTTTGCCACCTCCGCCGCCTGGCTGGACTACGACCGGGACAGCAAGCTCGACCTCTTCGTCTGCCATTATGTCAGGTGGAACCCGGACATAGACAGGAATAACGCCTACAGCGTGGATGGCATCCATAAATCCTACGCCACGCCCCAATCCTACCCGGCGGAATCGTGCCGCCTCTACCACAACCTCGGCGGCGGCAGGTTCGAGGATGTAACCCGCAGGTCGGGCATCTGGAACGCCCGCAGCAAGGCGCTCGGCGTGGCCATCTGCGACTACGACGGCGATGGCAGGCCGGATATTTTCGTCGCCAACGATACTGAGCCTAACTTCCTTTTTCACAACCAGGGCGATGGCACCTTTAAGGACGTGGGCATCGAGTCGGGCATCGCGCTCTCCGATGAGGGCCGGTCGCGGGCGGGCATGGGCATTGATACTGCCGACGTGCGCAACGCCGGTAAGCCGGATGTCCTTATCACTAACTTTGCCGGAGAGCAGTTGACGCTCTATCGGCAGGACGCCTCCGGCCTGTTTCAGGACGTGGCGGGCCGCTCCGGGGTCGGCAACGCTACGCAGATGTACCTGGGCTTCGGCGCTTTCTTCTTCGATTACGACCTGGACGGCTGGCCGGACCTCTTCATCACTAACGGCCACGTCATGGACGACATAGACCGGCGCGACGCGGGCGTGACCTACGCGGAGCCGTCGCTGCTGTTTCATAACCGGGGCCAGGGACAGTTCACCGACGTCAGCGCGCGCAGCGGCATGGCTCTCTCCGTGCGGCGTGTCGGGCGCGGCGCGGCCTGCGGTGACTATGACAACGACGGCAGCCCGGATATCTTGATCCTGACCAACGGCGGCAGACCGGCGCTGCTGCATAACAATAACCACACCGGCAACGGCTGGATACGCCTGATCCTGGTCGGCACGGAGAGCAACCGGGATGCTATCGGCGCGCGGGTGCGCGTGACTGCCGACGGGTGGACGCAGACCCAGGAGGTGCGCAGCGGCTCCTCCTACCTCGCCTCCAGCGACCGCCGCCTGACGTTCGGCCTGGGTTCAGCGGCGCAGGCAGACCGCGTGGAGATCCGCTGGCCGAGCGGACGGGTGCAGCAGCTCTCCGGCCCGATTCCGCGCGGCACAGTGCTGAAGGTCGTGGAGGGAGGGTAAAAGCGCGTGCAGGTGGGACTCTATCAACATAGCGAGGCGTGTAAGGCGGCCCATGCTGTCGCGCTGGCTTGGAGTGTGGCCCTGACCATGCCGCACCATCTGATCTGGATAGAGCGGGGGGGGGTTAGGCCAGGAAGCGGCGGACCGGGACTGGAGGGGCCTGCGGCCTCATCCCCACCGGAAGCAGGGGCCGCCTCTGCTGCCTGCAAGGAACAGACGCGCGACCGCCGCGCCGATTATGCCGCCCTGCAAGTCGCCCTGTCCCGGCTCTTTGCCCTGGAGTCCTTTCCGGCGGATTATGCCCCGGAGGAGTTGCTCTGGCGAAACGATGCGCTGGGCAAGCCCTATGTGGAGTGGCGCGGCAGCCTGCGTGCGTGGGCCGAGCGGCATGGGCACGACTGCCGCCACCTGCATATCTCCAATGCCCACGACGGCGACGCCCATCTGGTGCTGGCGGCGTATGGGGAGACATTGGCCGACGTCGGAATTGACGTGGTGTATCTGCCGCGCCTACGTCGGCCCGGCAAAGGACGCGATTACCTGCGCCGCCTCGCGCGCCAGTTTATGTCGGCGGCGGAGTGGGAAGAGTTCGCCGCCGTCTCGGCCTGCGAGAACGAGGAGTCGCTGCGCGTCCGCGTCGCCGCCCACTTCTCGCTGATGGAGGCGGCGTCCAAAGCCTGCGGGACCGGATTAGCACTGGGAGGCGGCATCGGCAGGCCGGGTTCCCTGCCCAAACGCGCTCTTGGCGTGCGCCTGACGCCTCAGGTGGCCTTCCTGCTCGGCCCGGAGGCGCAGCGGCGCAGCGAGGCGCTAGACGTGGCACGCTGGGAAGGGCACTGGGGAACGGATGGCAACTACCTCGTCAGCGCCGTTCTCCTCTGGACGTGCTAGCCGCCTCAAGTAGAGGGAAGAGGAGAGGAGAGAGCAGCCAGCATTTCCTCTGCCCGCGTAGGTGTCGCAAGGCGGAGGGCCGAATTATTGCAGGCCCGCCCCTGGCAGTCAGCGGGCCTGGCTAGGAGGAGGTTCCCAACCGTTGAGGAACCGACCCTAGCAGAGCCCCACAGCGGCAGGGTTCAGTCTGCCGGAAGACAGGGCTAGGTAAATCCGCGCAGGGAGGACTTGGATGGAAAGAACGGGTTCGCCCGCAGCCTACGATTGTGACGTAGATTTCACCGTCCGTATTCCCGTCTCGTCCGGCGTGGAGTTGGGCGCGACGATGGTGCGCCCGCGCACGCAAGAGCGCTGTCCCGCCCTCGTCTGGTATGACCCCTACCGCGCCGCCTGGGACGGCAGCCTCCACGCCAGAGCCCGCTACTTTGCCGAGCGCGGCTACGCCTTCGTTAATCTGCATTCGCGCGGCACCGGCAATTCGGAGGGCGTGAGCCGGGATGAGTATGCCGCCGAGGAGACCCAGGACGGCTACGATGCCGTCGAGTGGCTGGCCGCGCAATCCTGGTGCAGCGGCAGCGTGGGCATGCTCGGCGCCTCCTATAGCGGCTTTACGGCGCTACAGGTGGCCGCTCAGGCGCCGCCTTCCCTCAAGGCCATCGCGCCCGCCTACTTCACCGACCGGCGCTACACCGATGATTGCCACTACAAGGGCGGCTGCCTGCGCGGCTATTACGATACGCTCACCTATGGCCTGGCGATGGTCGCCATGAACGCGCTGCCGCCGCACCCGCAGGCGGTGGGCGCGAAGTGGGCGCAGATGTGGCGGCAGCGCCTGGAGGAGAGTGAGCCGTATCTGCTCCAATGGCTGGCCCACCCGACGGAGGATGCCTATTGGGCGCAAGGCTCGGTTGTCGGGCAATACGACCGTATCCGGGCAGCGTGCTTCCTGATCGGCGGCTGGCACGACGGATATCCCAACCCACCTCTGCGCACCTTCCAGGCCCTGACCGCACCCAAACGCCTCCTGATGGGCCCCTGGAGTCACACCTACCCGGATCAGAGTCACTGTGGCCCCCGAATAGATATTCATTTCGAGCTGCTGCGCTGGTGGGATCGCTGGCTCAAGGGGATGGATAACGGGGTAGAGCGGGAGCCGCCGGTGCTGATTTACGTGCAGAAGTTCGAGGAGCCGATCCAGGATCGCACCCTCATTGCGGGCGGCTGGTTTGCCGCCGACAATCTCCCCGCCGGGAAGGAGCAAGCGTATTTTCTGGGGCCGGGCGTCCTACGAAATGCGCCGGACGAGGAAGTAGGCGTGGATCGATTTCGCTACCTGCCTGGCGCTTCCAGAAATGGCGGCATCTGGGATGCGGGCGTGCCCTTCTGCCTGCCCGGCGACCAGCGTCCCGACGAGGTTTTTGCCGTCAACTATACCTCCGAGCCGCTGGACGAAGACCTGGTGATCTTCGGTCAGCCCTCCGTGGCGCTTACCGTCTCAACGGATGCGCCAGCATTGCCATTCGCTTGCCGGATATGCGACGTAGCCGAGGACGGAACCAGCGCATTGGTCACGAAAGGCATTCTCAACGCGACGCGCCGCAACGGCATGGACGCTCCGGAACCGCTCGCGCCGGACGCGCCCACGACGCTCGCCTTTGCGTTGGAGGCGACCGCGTGGCGATTTCGCAAGGGCCATCGCGTGCGGCTAAGCATCAACGGCAGCGACTTCCCCAACGTCTGGCCGACGCCCTATCGGGGCATCGGCGCCGTGCATCGCGGGCCGGGGTTGCAAGCGGCGCTCCATCTGCCGGTGTGGGCCAGCCCGACGCCGTCCCCCATCTCCTTCTTGCCCTCGCCCAACCCGCCCGCCTCCACCGGTGCCGGAAGCGATCCGGCCCCCTGGCGCGTCACCCATGACGTGCTGGAAGACCGGCTCCATTTCCAGTTCGCAAACGGCAATGAGTTCGTGGTTTCTAACCGCAGCCCGGCGCGCGCCTATACGCGCAGCAAGAGCGTGGCGCAGGCTTCCTGGGAGGGCTTTGCGGCCCGCAGCGAGTCCACCTGCGCGCTGCACAGTGACGAGAAGGCGTTTCACCTCACGATCACCCTCACCGTCTACGTCAACGATACGGTTCACTTCCAGCGGCAGTGGCACCAGTCCACCGAGCGCGCTCTGCTTTAGCTGCCCGCATTTGTACAGGCAGATGGCCGCATTTTAAGGCAAAACCGGTGGGGTGAAAGTACCCTCCGTGAAGAAGGAACCTCCGTTCTTACCGTCGAACAGGGGTGAGAGCGCCAGAAACGATACACCCGTTATAACGGCGGAAAGGGTTCGTGCAGGCAGAGCGCTTGCCGGGACGCGAATCTTTTTGAGAAGGGAGGATGCCAGGGAATGTTGCGAGTGGGGTTGGTCGGTGCGGGCGGCATGGCGGGGATGCACGCCAACTGCTACGCCAATATCGCCAACGCGGAGCTAGCCGGCGTGATGGATATTCGCCCGGAGGCCGCCCAGGCGCTGGCCGAAAAGCATGGGGCGAAGCCTTTTACGGATTTCGATGCTATGCTGGAGGAGATCCGCCCGGACGTCGTGGATGTCTGCTGTCCCACGCCCTATCATGTGGATTATGTCTGTCGGGCGGCGGCGCGCGCCGGCGAGATGGGCATTCAAGGAATCTCCACCGAGAAGCCTATGGGCCGCACGCTGGAGGACTGCCAGAAGATGATCGCCGCCAGCGAGTTGGCCGGCATTCCGCTGTTCGTCGCGCATGTGGTGCGCTTCTTCCCGGAGTTTGCGCTGGCAAAGCGGGAAGTCGAGGCGGGAGCGGTCGGCAAGCCGGCGGCCATTCGCACTCGGCGCGGCGGTCCCATGCCGCGCGCCTGGAACGACTGGTACGCCAACTTCGGCATGAGCGGCGGCTGCATCCTGGACCTGATCATCCATGACTTCGACTGGCTGCGCTGGACCTTCGGCGACGTGGAGCGCGTCTATGCGCGCGGGCTAGGCGGGCGCAAGCTGCCCGCTTTTGACTACGCTCTGGTGACGCTGCGCTTCAAGAGCGGCGCTATCGGCCACGTCGAAGGCACCTGGGCCGACCCCGGCGGCTTCAAGGTCACGCTGGAGATCGCTGGCGATGCGGGCCTGCTGGAATATAACTTTAACCAGCCGACCGGGATACCGTTCCGCATGGCGCTCTCCGGGGGGGATGGGCCGCGCGCTGGCGTCGCCGTGCCGGAAAGCCCCGTTCCCGTCAATCCCTATCAGTTGGAGCTAGCTCACTTCCTGGACTGCCTGGAGCGCGGCGTCCGTCCCAGCATCACCCCGCAGGACGGCATGGAGGCGGTCCGTATCGCCCTGGCCGCTATGGAATCCGTGGAGACGGGGCAGCCGGTCACGCTATGAGCCTCAACGAGACGTTTACCGAGCGCAGGACGGGCGTCGGCTGCCCGCTGTGCCCGGACAGCAACGACGCCGATGTGGTGGCGGAGCTGCCCTCGGGCCGCGTCCACCTCCAGGATGATGCCGACTATCGCGGCTACTGCATCCTCGTGTTCCGCCGCCACGCCGTCGAACTCTACGACCTGACGGCGGAGGAGCGGGCGCAGTGGATCGAAGACCTCGCTCGCATCAGTCAGGCCATCGCGCAGATTTGCCAGCCTGCGAAGCTGAACCTCTCCATGCTAGGCAACCTCGTTCCCCACCTGCATTGCCACCTCATGCCCCGCTATCCCACCGATCCGGAGTGGGGCCATCCACCCGCCTACCGGCCTCCCGCCGAGCGCCGACACCTTGCGCCGGAAGAGTACGCGCGTCTGAAAGTGGCGCTCCAGAGCGCGCTATCCGGCCCGGTCTAAAGAATCCGCCTATAGGCGGTAACTCCCATGTCGTCGGCAACAGTCGGCCTCAGTAGAGCCCATCGGGCACGCCGAGCAGTTCGAGCGTTTCCGTGTCGGCATCCTGGAGGAGCATCTGCATTAGCCCGTTTTCCGGCTTGAGGCCAAAGGAGGGCAGCTTGAGCCAGGAGGCCGCATAGGGCAGGATTAGCATACGGCGCAGGGTGCCCTGCGGGGTGGTGGGCAGCGCGCGGTGCCACAGGCCGCCGTGAATTAGCACGCAGCTTCCGGTGGGCAGCCGCAACTGCACCTGACCGGGCTTGTCGCCGTAATCGTCCGGGGTCAACTCTTCGTGAATCCAGTGGTGCGATCCCGGCATAACGCACAGCAAGCCGTTGGCCTCATTCACCTCGTCGAGATAGATCAGGCAGTCAATGACGTGGGGGCGGGCGAAGAAGCGAGGCAGCGGGTTGGGGATCACGCGCTGGTGAAAGTGCCAGTGAGTCTCCTGATTGGGCTGATCGGGGTAGCTGATACGGGCGGTCATGGGCAGCACCTGCACCTGCGGCCCGAGCACCGCCCGCGAGACAGACAACGTGGGCGCATATCGGAACAGCTCCAGAAAGACCGGGTGCTTATCCATCAAATGGCGCAGGAACAGGCCGCCAAAGCGGCGCGTCTGGCTGAGCCCGACCAGGCCACCCTCGGCCTCTCGGGACGCCACCGCCTCCAGCGCCCGGCGCAGATGCTCCACCTGCTCCGGGGTAAACAGCCGCTCCCGCACGAGATAGCCCTGCTCCTCCAGGAACGTGATCTCTTCCGGGCTCGCATAGACCTCCACTTCCCGAATCGGGTTCGTGCGGTCGTGGCTGCAAAGACGAAACGTGCGCGTGTGGCGCGGCAGGGCACAGCCATATTCAGAGAACAAGACCATTTAGAATTCCTTTCTCGATAGGAATCTCTATCACAAGGGAATCAATTCCCTCGCTCGGTGGCCTTCGGCCCAGTGTCGGCCTACGCCGACACGACCTTTCGATAGGCTGTTTGGTGCCCGTGTAGGCGGGCACGGGCCGTAGGCCCCACAGCGGCAGGGTTCAGCCTGCCGGGAGCAATCATTGGGCTTTCATGCCGCTGAGGCTGATGCCGCCCACCAGAAACCGCTGCGCCGCATAGAAGAGCACTATCAGAGGGACGCTGCCCATGACGCTGGCGGCCAGCACGCGCGGCCAGTCTTGAAAATTTTGATCCCGGAACAGCGCCAAGCCCACCGTCAGCGGATACAGGTCTTCATTGCTCAATACCACCAGCGGCCACTCGAAGGCATTCCACGCGCCCATGAAGGTAAACAGGCCCAGCGTGATCAGCGCAGGCTTCGAGAGCGGCACGACGATCCGCCACAGAATCCCCCACTTGCTGCACCCATCCAGCAGCGCGGCGCTCTCCAGGTCGGCAGGAATGTTCAGGAAAAACTGCCGCAGCAGAAAGATGCCAAAAGCGCTGGCAAAGCCCGGCAGCACCACGCCCAGCGGATGGTCCACCAGCCCGAGGCGCTTGATGACCAGAAATTGCGGAATTAGCGTCACGATGCTTGGGATCATCATGGTCGAAAGCAGCAGCCCGAACAGCAGGTCGCGCCCCGGAAAGCGCATCCGCGCAAACGCATAAGCCGCCAGCACGTTAAAGAACAGGCTGACCCCCGTGATCACAATGGCGTAGAGAAAGCTGTTGCAAAGGAAGCGGTCAATGCCGCCGTAGAGGATGGCTTCGGCGTAGTTGCGCTGTAGGGGCCACTCCCTCATTTCGCGGTCGTACTCGGCGTCCCGGTGGCCCAGGACATAGCGATCCATGAGCTTGGCCGGGCGGAAGCGCGGCGGGATGAGCGCCTGCTTGTCGGCGGAGAACTCCGCGCGGGTCTTGAACGAACTGCCCACCGCATAGAGGTAGGGATAGACCATCACCCAGGCGCCCAGGCACATCACCAGCAGGGCCAGGGCCGTGCCCCATTGAGCGCGCCGCCGCCTGCTTTGGGGTTCGTTCCGCATCCTCGGCCTCCCGCGCTACTCGTCGTAAATCCGGCGGCTTCTGAGCAGCCGCATCTGAAGAAAGACAAAGACGCCGATGACCACGAACAGCAGCCAGGCCGCCGCGCTGGCATAGCCCATCTGCCCGGCGACGCTGAAGGCGTTCATGAAGATGTCGAAGGCCAACACCTCCGTGCTGCGCTCCGGCCCGCCCTGCGTCATCACAAACACGGAGGTAAAGACCTGGTAGGCCCCGATAATGGTCATCACCATCACAAAGACCAGGGTGTTGCGCAGCAGCGGAATGGTGACATGCCGGAACTCCGCCAGCGTGCCAGCCCCGTCAATGCGGGCCGCGTCGTAGAAGTCGGAGGGGATCTCGTGCAGGCCCGCCAGAAAGATGAGCATATTGTAGCCCGTTCCGCTCCAGACGCCCATCAGGGCGATGGCTCCCAGAGCGGTCGCGCTCTTGTCCAGCAATTGGCCCCAGATGCCGAATAGCTGATAGAAGATAAGCGCGACGACCACGCCGGGAGTGATGCTGGGCAGGAAGTAGAGCGTGCGGAACACGCCCTGCAGATAGCGCGCCTTGCGGCAGAGCAGGGCGAGCGGGAGCGAGGTGGCGAGCATACCCGCCAGTACCATGCCCACGTAGAGGGTCGTGTTGCGCAGCGCGATCCAGAAGACGCTGTCCACCCCGAAGAGCACGCGGCGGTAGTTCTCCAGGCCGACAAAGCGCCCGCCCCCGGCAAAGGGATCCCAATCGTGCAGGCTGGTCCAGAAGCTGACGCCCATGCTGAAAAAGCTAAACAGCAACGCCAGCAGGAACGCCGGAGCCAGGTAGAGATAGGCCGACCAATCTATGCGGGCACGATAGATAGCACGCGGTCTCACAGTTGCCTGGCCCCTTTCTCTCTACTGTTCTCTGGCGAGCCGCCACTCGGCGACCTGGGCATTATAACGGCGGTACACGCGGTCTACGGCAGCAGCGGCGGCTTGCAGCCCGGCCCGGACAGAAGGGTAGGGGCCGTGCCCTGCCTCAATATCCGGATAACGCAGCAAAAGCGTCTCGAAAATGGGCTGCGAGACGTAATCCACCGCATTGATCTGCGTGTGTCGCAGCTTCTTGCCGCAGGCGCAGATGGCGGGAACGTTATAGAGATAGGGACGCTCGGCGCACATCTGGAGCCATTTTGAGCTCTTATAGAAATCCTTCCGGGGGGAGTTCTGCTCCGTATAGCGCAGCAGGCGCTCGGAGCCCGATTGCGAGGTGATGAACTTGACATACTCCCAGGCCAGGTCAGGCTGCGGCGAGCGGCGCGAGATGACCAGCATATTGCCCCAGGTCAGGGTCGAAGGCCCGTGCCCGTGCGGGCCGGGCGGAAACGGAGTGAAATCAAAGCGGAGGCGTCCCTCCGTGTTGCGCGTGATGTACTTGCCGGACCAGGTGCCCGCGCTGATGCAGGCGACGTTGCCCTTATCGAAGGCTTCCTCGTCATCGAGCTGACGCCGGAACGGCGGGCTGACGTGGTCTTTCCAGTAGAGATCAAGTATGAACTGCATGGCCTCCACGCCGGCTGCGTCGGCAAAGGTGGCGCGTGTGCCCGTCGCATCCTGAAAATTGCTGCCGTTGGCAGCGCACCAGGCCAGGAAGGGGCCGGCCCCGCTGCCGTGCGCATGGATGGCAAAACCTGCCTGAAGATACTCGCCGTGGGCATCCAGCGCCAGATTGCCCTGCCGGTCGTACTTGGTGAGTCTCCGCACCACGCGCCGAAACTGATCCCAGTCTCGGACGGCATCGAAGCGCAGGCGCTCATAGTTGGGGGAGCCATCCGGGTTGCGCAGGAACATCTGGCGGATTTCGGGGTCGGTCTGTGCCGCTTTTTGCAGCAGAGCGAGGTTCCAGGCCAGGCATTCCGCGTCGAGTATCTGCGGGATGCCGAAAACAGTTCCGTCCGGCTTGGTGTTATGCCGCCAGGCGGAGGGCAGATAAGCCTCCTGGGCGATCACCTCTCCGGAACTCATCGGCTGGCCGCGCGCCGCACGCCGTTCCCGCTCTCTTCGCTCCCGCTCCAGAAAGGCATTGAGCGGCAGCAGCATACCCCGGTCGTAGAAGCCTTCGGCCCAGTAGACAGAGCATTGGAAGACGTCGGGCGGGCTGTTGCCCACTAGCGCGGTCGCCATCTTCTGCTCGTACTGGCTGAAGGGAATGAACTGGTAGACCACCTCCACGTCCGGGTGCGCCGCCTCAAACTCGCGCTTCACCGCCGCAAAATAGGCGCCATATTTCTCATCCGTGGCCGGGGCGCACCAGTCCCACACCCGCAGGACAGTACGCGGCCTATGGCTCTGCGCCCGCCGCAGGACCGGGCGCATCAGGCCGGCGTGCATCAGGATGCCCAGGAACAGCAGAACGCCCACCAACGCCAGCAGGCCGTTCCGCATCCAGGACATTCCCCAGAACCCTTTCTCCTGTCCGGCTGTCTCTTGCATGGCCCGTGAGTTGGCGGCAGATCAGGCCCCCGCGATAATGCGATCGATATGATGGCTCGTGTCTATGACCATCTGATCGGAATAGGTTGGATAGAGGGGCAGCTCGGCAGTCAGGTAGTCGTCATAGCCGACCTCGCGCAGCGCGGCCCGCACCTCCGGCCAGTTGACGCTGCCCTGCAACAGGTGCTTGAAGGTGCGCGTTTGCAGGTCGAAATCTTTGACGTGTACCTTGCGCAGCAGGTGCCCCAGCTCCCGTATCCACTGCTGCGGGTAGCCGTAGGCCAGAATGTTGCCGCAATCGAAATAGAGTCCCACGTTGGGGCTGCCTACCGCCTCAATGAACTCCTTCATCTCCTTCGGGGAGAGCAGGAAGCGGTTCCAGACGTTCTCAATCGCCAGTTGAATGCCCTGCTGCTCGGCATAGGGCGCAATTTCGCGGTGGCTGCGGAGTGAGAGATCATACGCCTGCGCATACGGCTGCGTCTCCGTGATGACAGCCGGCACGACCAGTACCGTCGTGGCCCCGACCGCCTTCGCGGTGTCTATGGAAGCACGCAGGTTCTCTATTCCGGCCTGCCGCGTCGCTTCATCCGGGCTGGAAAGCGGCTTCTGCCAGAGGGCGGTATGCATAACGCTCGGCAGTTCCAGGCCAATTTCGCGGGCCAGCGCGCTCATTCGCTCCCGATCCGCTGGGTTTTCGAGCGTATTGATCTCCACTCCATCATAGCCCGCGCGCTTAGCTAGCCGGAACTTTTCCTCGTCCGACAAATCACGCGGCAAGCAGCCATAGCAAATCCCTTTTTTCAACTCGAAGCTCCTCTCTTATTTTTTGCCGGTGCCGCGGACTACAGCGGCGGCGACGGCCCAGGAATAGTCGAGGTCATCGGCCTGAGCATCGCGGTAGGTGCCGATCCAGGCCCAGCGATCCTGCCCGGAGACGTTCGGATAGCTGGAGTGCAGGGTCAGGTCAAGGAAAAAGACGGCCCCGCCCGCTGCAACCGCCGCCGTGACGGCCTTTGCCTCATCTACGGCATCCGAGCGCAGGCGATGGCCGAAGGTTTCACCGGGGGCGACCTGGCCGTCGTGCTCCACCGGGGCGCGATGCGATCCGGGATAGAGCTTCATGCAGCCGTTCTCGACGGTCGCATCGTCCAGGGCCAGCCAGACCGAGATTTTATGGCTGCCGTGCCAGTAGGGCCAGTCCTGATGCCAGGGCGTGCCGTAGTCCGTCTGATGACTCTTGAAGACCACCTTATCGCTCAAAAACTCGATGTTGGGCGCATAGATGGCCTCCAGGATGTCCAGGATGCGCGGGTCGCGCGAGAGCTGACGGGCCACAGCGTTGCGCGCCGACAGCCCTACGTAGACCCCACCGTGGATCGCCTTCTCCGGATCGTCGCCGCGCGCCAGGGCTTCGCTGCGCACCGCGTCGAGCACCGTTGCGATTTCCGCCTTGATAGGCTTCATCTCTGCTGCGGGAAACAGCCCCGGCACAATGAGGAAGCCGTCCCTCGCAAACGTTTCCGCCGGATTATTTTTCACGTGCGACATTACACTGTAACCTCTTATAGTTTTATTCGCTCCGCCAGGTTAGCATCCCAGACGACGGCGATGCACTTGCATTGACACCCCGGCATCTCGATCTGCAGGGCGGTCTCTTGTGGATAGCGCCAGTCCAGCTCGGAGTAGACCGGGTAGACTTCGCAGGCCAGCGGGGGATCGGGCCAGGACTGCGTGCTGCCGGAGGGCACACCTATAGTTTCGAGCGAAAGGTCTATCATCCTGCTCTCCAGCGCCGGATTGCGCAGAAATACCAGGGCCGCCCCTTCGCCCCTATGCGCGTACCCGTATACCTCACCGTGCCTCGGATCACCCAGAATCATCTGCGTCTGCGCCAGGATGTCCCAGTTCGCTTTGCCCCACCGGATCGCCTGTCCCAGGAACGCATAACGTTTCGCATTCATGTCTTGCGGGCTGGTCAGGATTTCCCATTTCGTGATGCCCCGCCCCAGAGTCATCATCACATCGTCCTTGAAGCCGGAGATCGGAACGTCCTGCCCGACCCAGAAGCCATGCGTCATCACCGCCGTGTAGGGAAAGACGTAGCGCTGCTCCATGAAGTCGTCGTAGAGGATGGTATCTCGATAGGTCATCACGCTATCGTGAGGCGTCAGGCAGGGAACCTGCTCTACCGTACCCAGGTCGTACCCACCGAGCCAGACCGCATCCGCGTCCGGAATCCACCAGGGACTGAGCCACATTCCGGTCGTGATGGCGATAAAAACATCCGGCGAGACCGCTTTCACATGCTGCAAGACGGACAGGAAGGCGTCAATCTGGGCCTCTTTGCCCGCGCGGCCCGTCGGATGGTCGTGCGTGGGATTATCGCAGCCAAAGTCGTTATAATCGAATTTAAAGTAGTTGACGCCATCCCGAACGATATAGGTTTCCAGCACTTCCTTGAGGCGCGCCGCGTAGTTCGGCCCGGCCAGGCAGTACCTTCCGTGATGGCTTCGGTCACCCTCCTGCGTGACCTCCAGCCCTCTCAGACGCCCCCAGCGCGTATCCAGCGTGTAGCCCGATAGCGCCATCCACAGGCCCAGCCGGCTGCCTCGGCGCTGCGCCGCTTCCGCCAGTCGGCCAAACCCGTCCGGGAATCGGCGCGGAGCCGGCTGCCAGAGCGTGGACTCATCCTGCCAGAGGTCATCAATAGCAAACGAGTCGATATGAAAGCCTGCCTGCTCCGTCTCCTGACCGATACGCTCGATCCAGGGGAGGAGCCGTTGCTCCTCCGGAATGCCCGCGCCGAGCAGGTTATAGATGATGAACGGGCGCGGAGGCCGCGTCAGGCGTGTGGCGAGATAGTCCTGCAAAAAGGCATCCCGGACCTGCGCCGCCGATGGGGCGACTCCCCAGATCGCGCACTTGCTCTGCAATCCTCCCTTTGCCGACCGGCCCGGGAAGTGGCGCAGCGCGGTCGGATCGGTCTCGGCGGCAGGATATTCCAGGCCCATATAAAGGTCGCTCACGAGAACCGGCTGCCCGTAACCGCAGTGCGCGGGAGCGCCGACGTTCCACCAGCCGAAATCCGGCACCTCGACATCCACCCGCTCTACGCGGACATCGCCCTCGCCCTCCCAGCGGATCAGGAGCCATTTGCGCTGGAATTTGCGCTCGGCATAAGCCTCAAGGACCATCTCTGCGCGCAAAGCGGGCGATTGGCGGCATTCAAGAGCGAATATCAGCCGGAGTGCGCCGGCCCCGACCTCGGTCGCCTGACTATCTGCCAGCCGAAAATCCTGCGTTGCGAACTCGCCTTGCAGCGCGCCGGAAAGCTCCAGCACGAACTCTGTACTCTCATGCGCGACGGGCGGCCTGCCGCTCACCCTGTTGATCAGTTCCACCGTCCGCACGACATCCTCGGAGAGCCGGAGAACCCGCTCCAGGTACTGGTTCCCGATGTGGACATAGTCGCCCTGGCGGTAGGCGTAGGCTCCTTCGGCATGGCCGACTTCCCAATGGGATTTCATCGTCGCTTCCTACACGCCCCATCGCTTGCGCGCCTCCGTCATCGGGACGAATTCGCCCTGTTTTGCGGCGTCGTGCATGATGGGATCTCTGCCGACCCAGCGCTCGTCCATCGGCTCATCGGCGCGCTGATAACGGGTGTCGCAGGTGATCCGAAAACGGTTGCTGACGTTATTGAGCGAGGCGTGCATGGTGAACATACCGAAGAGGATGGCATCGCCCATCTGAAACTCGGTCGTGCGCCACTGGCCTCCGTAGCGATCCACGAGCTCGATAGGATCGGTGGAGAACCAGCCTTCCGTGTTGTCGCGATCCACGTCCATCTGGCCGTAGGTCGCTTTGATGCGCTCGAAACGATGCGACCCCACCAGTATCGCCAGTGGCCCCATATCGAGCGTCACATCGCCAATCGGCGTCCAGACGGTGTAGAGGTTCCTGGTTCCCCGCCCCATATAGACGACATCATAGTGCGCGCCGGTGTAGCCGCCCGGCCCGATGACGCGCAGCCACTTGTAGTCGAAGGTCGCCGTCGGCCCGCCGAGAAACCGCGCGAAGAACTCCATAATCTCCGGCGATTCGACCAGGTTCAGGAACGCCGGCATTCTGCGAGCTTGCTTCCAGCCGCTGGCGAACGTGCCTCTGGCGCCCTCCGCCACCACCGCGTCCATGATCGGATAGCGGCGGTCAATCTGCCCGGCGGCATCCAGGTCCTCCACGAGCGCACGCCGCGCCGCTTCGACCTTTGCCCGGTCATGGAAGCTGCGAATAAGCAGGTAGCCGTCCTCCTCCATGAGGGCATGAAGAGCCTGTATATCGTCCCGCAGGTCGTTGGCATCGCGCAGCGTGCCCAGGTATTTGCCGCCGAGTTCCAGCTCGCGCTTTGCCATCCCGTAAGTCGCCATTACACCTTGCCTTTCTTACTTCCAAATAGATTATCGCACGGCCCGCAAGTGGGCCGAACACTTCTAGCGCGGCGCGGAAGGAACCTTATATCCAATCCGGTGAATTTCTTCCCATATGCGCTGCACCTTGAGGTAGCCATACGATAAGTAACTCAAGTTGCTACCTTGCCTCTTCGAGAAGGCAAACGGTGATGCAAAAGCCGGTTTCCAGAGCGATTCTCTCTCAAACGTGTTCCTAGGTAGCAACTTGGGTTAAGTATTCTATCGGACTTGATATTACTTCTTGACCGCGCCCTTCTCCGCCTGCGCGCTCCTGTCAGCGTTCCCAGAGCGCCCAACGCTACGACAAAGGACGACCAGGATGGTTCGGGAACTCCCGGCCCTGGAGGCGGCGGAGCCTGGTTGGCAGCCACAGAGCCTTCGACCAGCGCTAGGTGAAAGTCGTGAACCGTGTCGGGAATCTCTACCAGCCCGTTGAAAAGGGGGACATCCGAGGTAAACTCGAACCAGCCTTGTTGTGCGTTGTAAGCGAGGGCATTGTGCAGGGCAGCAAGTACCGCGCTATCGGAGATTCCCAGGGCGGGATTGCTCGTGAAGTCTATCTCTACGTCCATATCGTCTGCTGTATTCGTAAACTTGCCGTTCCCGCGGGCGATGATGTCCAGTTGATAGAGCGTTTCAAGGCCGGGTATGTCGGTCGTGGCGACGAGCGTTCGGTGCAGCACTCCGTCCTCGCCGCGAGCCGAGAAGGAATCGCCCGTCTGCACGACACTGGAGATTTGCAGAGCGCCCTCTGCCGGGAAATTGGTAAAGGTGTATGGATCGAAAACGAACGCCTGCGCAAGCAGCAAGGGATGGCCTTGAGGGTCTACCGGATGAATGCCTACGTGGACATTCATTCCTGCCGTGACGCCGGTTATTATCGGGGTATTGCTGATTGTCTGCACAACCGGCGTGGTCATAATAAAGGATTGGGCTGCGGCCTGATACGTGGCTTTAGGCCCCAAGAGTATCCGCCCGTCGTTATCCGAGATTCCCTCGCCGCTGATCGTCAGCTTGAACTTAAAGGGATCGTCGTAGCTATCTTTGGCCCCGGACACCTGCACATTTCCCTGGAGTTTATAGACTCCCGTTGAAACAAAGCCGTAAGAGTCGATGGTGTCCGACTTTTTGATTCCCGCGTTGAAAGCGCTTCTCGCGTCATTGATAATAATGACCACTTGCGCCTGACTGACAGGCATTGAGAAGCAAGCCAACAGGATTCCCCAGAGAGCGGGTAGAAGCCGTTTGGATCGTCGCAACATGTTTCCTCCTTACGGTGGATGCGGCATTCGGTTCCACCAGCAAATGGGCATTCTCTGCTAAACGCAATCACGCCTTGCCCTCCTGAATCACGACCACTTGATTTAACGGCGGATTGGGAATATGGTCTACCTGCCCGCTCGGCCAGCGCACCTCAACATCGTCCACCTTCTCTGCCTTGCCCAGCCCGAACGTGGGCCGCAGGCTGCTCTGGCTCAAGAAACTGGCGCCGCTTTTGACCCACTGCCGCTGCGCCAGGCCACCCGCGCGCACGGTGATCAGCGCGCCGATGCCGTTGCGGTTGGATCTCTTCCCGACCAGCTTGAAGCGTATCCAGCGGTTGCCGTTGCCGCCCTCGTTGCGCCACAGGCGCACCGGCTGGTTGTTGTTCGGCACGACCAGGACATCCGGAAAGCCGTCGTTATTGATGTCGCCATAGGCGCAGCCGCGCAGGACATATTCGCTCTGCATGGGCGGGCCAGACTGCGGGGCCACATCCACAAACCGCTGTCCCTGCTCGTTGTGGAAGAGCAGGGGCCGCTCGGAATAGGTGATCTTGGACTCGAACTTGTGCACCATATCGTCAATGTGGCCGTTGGCGATGAAGGCGTCCTGCCAGCCGTCGAGGTCGTAGTCAAAGAAGAACAGGCCGAAGGTGAGGAACCGCAGGCTGGCCTCCCCCATGCCGGCCTTGTCGGCGATGTCGTTGAAGGTTCCGGTGCCGTCGTCGCTCCAGAGCGAGAGCTTCTCGTTGGAGAAGTTGCCGATCAGCAGGCAGAACTTGCCGTTGTTCTGCCAGTCCCCGATGTCTATGCCCATGCCCGCCTTCGCGTTGCCGCTCTCGTTGAGGGCGATGCCCGCCTTCAGGGCCTCCTCCGTGAAGTACTTTCCCTGGTGGCTGACAAAGAGAAAGTTGGCGCTGGTATCGTTGGCGACGGCGAAATCCACCCAGCCATCACCGTTAAAATCCCAGGGCACGACGCCCCAGCCCTTGCCGATGGATTTCGTCAGCCCGACCTGTTTGCTCACGTCGGTAAAGGTGCCGTCGCCGTTGTTGCGGTAGAGCGTATTGGCCGTGCCCTCATAGGCCAGCGGCGCGCAATATTGCTTCGGCCCGCCCGGTCGCCCGCAGAAGACATCGTGCTCGGGCGTCCATTTTACGAAATTGCAGACGAACAGGTCCAGCTTGCCGTCGTTGTTGTAGTCCACCCAGGCGCAGGAGGAGCTCCACTTCCAGCGCAGCGTGTTGCCATAGCCGACGGGAGAGCCGATCACGCCCGCTTTGGCGGTGACGTCGGTAAAGGTGCCGTTGTGGTTGTTATGGAAGAGGTGGTTCGGCCCGATGAAGGTGACGTAGAGGTCGTCCCAGCCGTCGTTATCGTAATCGCCGACGGCGCACCCCATGCCGTAGCCCTTGATCGCCAGGCCCGCCTTCTTCGTTACGTCGCTAAACGTGCCGTCGTGGTTATTGTGATAGAGGGCGAGCGCAGGCGCTATGGCCCCATAGGATTTGCTGTCTATGAGCAGGATGTCGTCCCAGCCATCGTTATCATAGTCAAAGAAGGCGCAGCCGGAGCCAGTGGTCTCCGGCATCATCTTCTTGCCTGCCGCACCGTTGTGGTGAACGAAATGAATGCCTGCCGCCTCGGTCACATCGGCAAAGCGCACCGACGCAGACGGGGCGGAGGCGGCAGCGGGCGTGACCGGGACGCGGCAGCCCGCGAGCGCCGCCAGCAGCGCAAGAAGCAAAAAGAGAGCGGAAAGGCGTGAGAGCAAAACCTTATCCCCCTTTACGTGCCAGGGAATGTTGGGCGCGAAGCTGCTGCGCCGCTTTGAGTTCCTCAGCTTCATCCTGCGTGCGGCCCTGGATGGCGTAGAGCTCGGCAAGCCGCTGGTGGGGTTCCGGCGCGTTGGGCCGCAGTCCCGCGATACGCTGGAGCTCGCGCTCGGCGGAGGCGAGTTCTCCGTTGCGCATGTAGAACGTGGCAAGTGTGACCGCTGCCGTAGGGTCTTGCGGGTTGGCGCGCACGCGCCGCGTCAGCATATCGCGGTCCGCCGAGGCCTGCCGGTAATCCTGGTAGAGCCGCATCAGGGATTCGGCGCGCGCCGTCTTGCCCTGCTTGCGGTAGACCTGGTAGAGCTTGAGATAGGGCTCGCCAAAGGTGGGCGACAGGCTGATGACCGCGCGGAAATAGCTGGCAGCCTCCTCCCACCGCTCCGCCTTTTGCAGCAGCAACCCCAGTTGATAGGCCGCATCCACGTGCGTGGGCTGGAGCATCAGCGTCTCCTGGAAGGCATCCATTGCCTTCTCCAGGCGCCCGCCGCTGGAGGCGCGCAACGCATAGATCGCCCCCTGCGTATAGTGATATTCCGGCTCCTTGGGGTCGAGGGCGATAGCCTTCTGGATATATTCTTCCGCCTTATCGTATTCGCCTCTGTTATCCAGGGCAATGCGGCTCAATTCGCGATAGGCGAACGCCGTTTCCTTGGGGGCCGCCTGAATGACGTGCTGTAGCGCGTCCGTCTCCTCCGTGACCTTCTGCAGCGCTTTGTACGCTTTTGCCAGGCTATAGTAGATGGCTCCCGGCTTTTGCGTCTGCGCCAGGGCCTTCTTGAGGATCTGCACGGCATCCTCAAGGCGCGCGGCGTCCTGGTAGGCTTCGGCGAGGTCTATATACGCCAGCTCGTTTTTTGGCTCCAGCTTCAGGCGCGCTTCAAACTCGCGGACGGCGCCCTTCGCGTCGCCCTTATGCTTGTAGTAGAGCCCCATCGCCTTGTGGGCCAGCGAGGTCTTGCCCATAAGGCGATAGACGCGCGCCAGGTCGAAGAGCGCCTTGACCGGCTGCGGCGGCACCTCGTAGGCGCGGACGTAGGCGCGGGCCGCTTCCGGCAGATGCCCGGCGCGCTCCAGCGCCGTCGCCATGGCATAGTAGGCCGGGCTTAGGCTAGGATTGAGCGTGACCGCTTTGGCCCAGAGCGGCACCGCCTGCTCCAGCTCCTTGTTGGGCGCGATCTGCGCGCGACAGGTACCTAGCAGATAGAAGAACTCCGCACGGTTGGGGTCAAGCTGGGTCGCCTTTTCCAGGGCCTCCGCCGCCTTGTCCCATTGACCGAGCCGGGTACGTGTCTGCGCCAACACCCACCAGGCTTCCACGTCCTGCGGGGCCGTCTGGAGCCGCTGCGCGCACAAGGTGCCGGCCTGCACATAATCCCCTGCTTTTTCATAGGCTGCGGCGATAGAGGTCAGCATCTCCGATTTGATCTCGCTTTGGGGGAGATGTTGCAGCACCTGCCGCGCCCATTTTGTCTCTCCCATCTCCGTGTAGAGGCCGCTCAGGCGCAGATAGGCTCCAACCTCGGTAGGATGCAGCTTAATGTTCTGCTTGAACCAGTGAATGGCCTGCTCCCGGTTGCCCAGATGGGAGTAGGAGTCTCCCAGGGCATCCAGGGTAATAACGTTCGTATCGCCGGCCTGAACGGCATCCTCCAGCACCTCCGCAGCGTCCATCCAGAGCCGAAAGCGGAGGTAGTGGGCAGCAAGTTCCTGGCGCCAGCGCGGGTTATGGGGTTCCTTGAGTATGCGCTCGCGCAGCTTGGCGATCTCTGAGTCGTAGCGCTCCGCGGCATCGGCGCGCGCTACGGCTTGCCGTTCCTGGGGGGTGAGGGCCAGGCGGCGCTGCGGCTTGATAACAAAGTAGACGAACAGGAGCAGAATGAGGGCAAGCGAGAGCAGCGGAACGCGGCGCCCAGCAATGAAATGAAAGATGCGCTTCATAGATGTAGACCTTGCGGAGCTAATCGAGAAGGGGCAAGTAAACCTCGCCTGGCCCATCTCCCACCTAACCCCCCGGCCCCCTTCCCTAATCGCTCGTGCCTCGCTAGGGAAGGGGGTGACCCAGCTTCTCCTCTCCCCTCTCCCGCAGCGTGGGAGAGGGGAAGGGGGTGGGGGCCGCTCCCCTCTCCTTCTCAAGGAGAGGGGAGGGGGGTGCGGTCTTCTGCGGTAAGGGCGATGCCGAGAGAGGTCTCTAAGAGACGGCTGGCGGCGCTCAGGCGCAGCCCGGTTCCCGAGGACGCATGACGATGCCGGTTACACAAGGGACTTTCCGGACGCCTTCCGCCGCCAGCCGTCAGAAACAGGGCAGGCTACGGCCCCCAGAGGTCCTCCGGGCCGAGGCGGAGATTGAGATCGCCGCACTCGAGGGGAACCCATACGCGGCTGGGCTTGACCGGCTTGACGTGCCCATCGTAGAACGAGACGTTGGCCACGCCGTTATGCCGCGCCATGGTGACGCTGATGCCGCCCCAGTCGCCGGGATCGGGGCAGACCTCGTCGCGCAGGTTGGGCTGCTTCGGGCTGTTCATCCAGAGGAAGTAGTCGCCTTGGCCATCGGTCGTATCCGGCTTGGCAAACCATTTGTTGTTGTTGGAGGTAAGGGCCTCGTCGCCAAACTCAATGGTTTCCGCCGGACGATCCAGCACCGCCTCATTCAAGAGGTTGCTGACCCACTCGCCTTTTTTGGTCTGCGGATTGGTCCGCACGGCCAGGGTCGTCGTAGAGCCATCAGAGAACTGCCAGGTGAGGCCGAATGTGTTGTCGTTATAGCCGATGCCTCCATTCATGCCAGGTGGGAAGATGTTGCCGGGCTGGCCGTTGTTGTTCGGCCCCTGGTTGTTCGGCGACCGATAGCTTGGGCAGTTCATGACCTGGTAGTTCTTGACGTAGGGATTGAGGAGTTGGGGCCACCATCCATCGGAGCCGTCGGGATGGCCTGCGACCGGATAGATCGCCCCACAGGGCATGCAGGTGCCGTCGTAATCCTGGGCGTACATTTTAGCGCCCAGGGAGAGCTGTTTTACGTTGCTTGTGCAGCTAGCGGCCCGCGCTTTCTCCCGTGCCTGGGCGAAAACGGGGAAGAGAATGGCTGCCAGTATCGCGATAATCGCGATGACGACGAGCAGTTCAATTAGGGTGAAACCACGCCTCGGTTGGGCTTGCATCTGCTGTTTCCTCCTTTGTTTGGCAAAGGCAGATAGAGCGCCTACTCATGCAATCGGCAATGCCTGCCTCACCTCCTTTCGGAAAGGGAGAACCTAAACAGAGCAGTTCAATTACAGGCTATTGTCCTCCCGGTTTCGTTCCAGACCTCAACTGCTGCATGGCCGCTTTCATCGCATCCATCTGTCGGTTCCCTGCGGCCTTGGTTTCCTCGGGAGTCACGTTCGGAGTCGGAGTGCGCAGTTGATAATAGCCAAACACTCCCACCAGAATCACCACGATCACGATGATCGCGATGATCATGGGCTGGCTTACCTCTTTTTTCATCGGAGTCTTCTCCTTTACGGGCGTGATGCCTCTGCCTTCGGCGGCGCTTGTGCGTCCACTGGCGCGTTCTTCTTGTCTGTGCCGCTATCGGGGTGCGGGGCGTTTCCCTTCTTGGGGGCTTCCTTGCCGGCAATGCCCGGCTTTGGCTTTCCCACTCCCAGAGCGGCTTTAAAGCCCTCCATTCCGGCTTTGCCCTCTTTGATCATCTCCGCTTCGGATTTCTTGGGAACGTTGACCATGGGCGGCTCGGATTGGAAATACATCACCGCCCCAACAACCGCCAGGAATCCGAGAATGATAATGCCTGCTACCATGGGATTGATTTTCTGCTTCATGGCTCTCCCTTCCTGCCTCACGCGGAGGCGCGCAGCACCAGCTCCGGTTGCAGCAGCGCGCTCTCTGGCTGCGCTCCCTCCTCAATCTGGGCCAACAGCAGCTCCGCCGCCTTGATGCCCATCTCGAAATTAGGATCACGCACGGTGCTCAAAAACGGCTCAGCAAAGAGCGCGCCGTCCAGGCCCTCCACATCGTCGTATCCGATCACCGCCACATCCTCCGGCACTCGACAGCCGGCCTCCTGCAGCGCGTCCAGCACACCAGCGGCGGTGGCATCGCTTCCGGCCTGGACGGCGGTAAAGGCAACGCCTTCCTGCAGCAGCTCCTGCATCCGGCGATATCCGGCGGCGCGCGCCATATACGAGTTTTCGCGCGGCGGATCGAAGAGCTTGACTAGGCGCAGATCGAGGGGCAGTCCCAATTCCTCCAGCGCCGACCGGTAGCCGGCCAGCCGCCGCACGTTGGTGCGCGAGCTGATAAAGGCGATCCGACAATGCCCGCGCGTCCAGAGATACCGCATGGCGCTCTGCACCCCGGCTTTTCGGTCGGAGCAGACGCTGCTAAGCCGGGCGCCTTCCAGGGCGCTCGGCGGGAACGGATCCAGAAACACCACGGGGAAGCCTGCGCGCTCCAGCTTCTGGAGGGTCTCCACCGCAGGCAGGTAACAGCCATAGATCAGGCCATCTACCAGACGCCGCCGCAGCACCTTCTCTTCCAATGCGAACGGGTCGGTAGCGGGCAGGCGCAGCAGGCTGAGCAGATAGCCGCGCCCGGAGAGGGCTTCCTCCAGGCCATAGATTCGGAAGCGAGCTACTGAGAATTCCAGGTCTCCCTGGATGGGCAAAGGGGAGGCGAGCTCGCTCAGGACGTAGCCGATATTGAAGCTACGCTGCAGCCGCAGCGAGCGGGCGGGGAGATGGGGCGAGTAGCCCAGTTCCTCTGCCACCTGCAGCACCTGCGCACGCTTGCGCTCGCTGATACGCAGCGCGCCGTCGCCGTTGAGCACGCGGGAGACTGTCGAGACATCCAGTTCCGTCCGCAAAGCGATATCTTTGAGCGTCGTCCGTCGCATGGCGCCGCCTCGTTTTCGGCCCTGAACAAACGTTTGCTCGATACGAGCATTATAAGATGCAATGCTCGCTATGTCAACGCAAAAGAGCAAGGATTGGACGCATTTTTCTGCGTTATTTTATGGGATAGCGGGTCTGAGGCAACGCTAGAGGAAGGGCAGAAGGCCAAAATTCCTGAGGAGGACGGGATTCGTATACATGCGTCTGAGTACCAAAGAACCACTTGCTCGAGGGCATTTTAGGGTTGACTTACGACGTATCAGAGAATATAATTACGACGTACTAAGAACGGTGGGAACACTCTACCGCCCACTATACTGTTGGTGTCGCAGAGGGCGGAGCGATGAATAATCCCTAGAGGAGGTGCAACACGAAACCCAGTCTCTTACCCAACTGGCCATCGTGGGCCACCCACCTGAAAGGATAGGTTGCAATGACTCCACCGGACACTCGAAACGCCGCAGGCGTGGCGATGGGATAAGATCAGCCGTCGTGGGTCCCTGCAAGCGATAACCTGGAATTGCTTAGATCAGGAAAAAGGACACGAAACGCAGTGCGCACCGTAATGCGCTTCAAAATCAAAGTCTCATCGCAGCGCCGACCGAGCGAAACTCGCTAACTTGGCCCGGTGAAATTCCGAGCCTACCAGGAAAGCCTCTCAGCTACCGCCAGGTATGCTGAGAGGCTTTTTGTTGTCCGGGGTGTCTGGGGCGAGATGTAGATGGCCGCTCGGCGCTAGCGAAACCTGGCGCGTCTGCCGTCCGTATGGGAATGTGGAGGGAAGTTTTCAATGCTTAAATTGCTGTTACGCCTGCTGGGCAGGCGCGTGTTGCATAAGGCGGCGGCCCGGCATGCGCAGCCCGGCGGCCTGCTGGATGCCCGGCTCGGCCTGGCGCTGCTGCGGGATCGGCGCGTGCCGCCGGGCGCGAAGCTGCTGGCGTTCGGGTTGGGCGTGGGGCTTACCGCGCTGCTGATCGCCTCGGAATTGCCTCTCGAAGGTCTATGGTCGGTGGTGTTTCCCCTGTTCGGCTTCCTGATGGATACCGCCCTGGACGGGCTGGAAGCGCTCGTCCTGCCGCTGCTGCTCACGGCGCTGCTGCTGCCCTTCCTGGCCTCCAGACCGCTTGTTGCGCGGATCCGCCGGGAACGCCGGGGGCTGCTGGCAGATACGGACGGCCCGGTCGTGGATGTGGAGAGCTATGCGCCCCGGGCGGCGCGGATAGCAAGCCGGAGCTAGCGCCTTTTCCTCGCATTCCGGTTATGCCCGGCAACTGCGAGAGAGCCAGACCTCTTCAGGCACTCGCCCTGAACAGGGCACGGATAGCCTTCTGCGCTAAAAAAATGATCCCGCCGCTGTCACGCGATGCGCGGACTTCCGTTTGGATCAGGCAGCAGGGCACGAACGTCATTCGGCCTCTGTTGTCTCGCTATAAGGGGAAATGCAGAACCTCGTCCCGTCCTCTCTCGGCCCCGGTGAGCAGCAAGAAGACGTGCCCCTGCTTGAGATAACGCTGGATTGGAGCAGAGAGCAAAGGAGTCACACCGGGAACCTTTTTGGGGCGTTGACCGGCCCCTTCCAGACGTGAAGTTCGCCGAGCGCGTCGACGGGGGCGCTGACGCCGCGCCCGGGAACGACACGACGCGGGGAGCCCGCAGGCGGAACGGGCTCCCCGCAATATTGTCTGGCCTTTCTGCGCGGTCCGGTTTAGTATCGGCTGCGTCCGCCTCGGTTTCCGCCACCGCCGTAACCGCCTCTGCCCTGAGAGCGTTCTTCGCGGGGCCTGGCCTCATTGACCGTGAGCGTTCTCCCATCCAGCGTTGTTCCGTTCAGGTTGCGGATAGCGGTGTCCGCATCGGCATCGTTCTCCATCTCCACAAAGCCAAAGCCTTTCCCCTGTCCCGTATAGCGATCGGTGATAACGGTCGCAGACGCCACCGCGCCGATGGTAGCAAATAACTGCTCCAGATCCTGGTCGGTTGCCGAATAGGGCAATCCACCAACATAAATGCGCTTTGCCATGAGGGATTAGCTCCTTTCTTACTCATCAAGGCAGTTGTTTGACTAAAATAGCCTCCGACCTATTTGCGGTAGCCGCGGCTGCTCTTTTTCGGACGGGCAGCATAGGGGCGATCTTCTGTTGGGTCGGAATAGGCGCGGATACCCTGCATGGGTATCTTCTGCAAGCACCTGGAGCAGTAGTAGTTGTCGCGTTTGACGGCGGCAACAGGTAGGCTGGTGCGGTGCTGGCAGTGGGGGCAGGTAATGGGAATCTCTCCTGCTGGCATACGAGCTCCTTTCCATTACCTCTCCTTCCGCTGATGCTGCCCATTGGACCACCACCGAGAAGGAATAAACAAAAACCCTCTCCTGATGGCGCAGCACATAGCGCAGGAGAGGGCTGTCTCGAGCGTTATGGATATATTTTGCAAAGACAGTTCGTTGGCAGTGCCCCATGAAAGCGTGGCTGCCTCTCGAAGGCTTGACCTCAAACCACGATTCAAGGCGAAAGCTACCGATTGGTTTAGTGTACCACAATTATCCCGGTATAGTGAACGCCCGAAAAGATTTCATCTAGCTTGCAGAGCCATCGCTAACCCGATCCCGCCATCCGGATAATTGCGATGGCCCGCTTCTAAGAGTGGGCGGCTGCCGCTTTCAGGAGTGGGTCGGCGGGCGGGCGTTGTCTAGGGTCACAGCCGCGCCAAGCCTCTGGAACCGTGCGACGGCGGCTTCGATCACTGGCAGCAGTTGCTCGCTAATGATGGGCTTGACGACATAGCCGCACGCGCCGGCATTCAGAGCGTTCTCCACATGCATCAGATCGCTGTAGGCGGATAAGATAAGAATGGGAACGGGATAGTGCTCCAGGATTTGCCGTGTCGCCTCAATGCCGGAAAGAGGCCCGGCAAGGTCTATGTCCATGAGGATCAGGTCGGGCGTGCGCTCTCTGGCTAATTCTATGGCCTCTTGACCTCTCGTAGCTTCTCCCACGACTTCATAGCCCGCGCGTAGGAGCGTCTTGCGAAGCTGCAGGAGGATAATGCCCTCATCTTCACACAGGAGCACGCGCTTGGGAGGCATCTGGACTGTCATGGTGGGGCTGCTTTCTGTGGCGGCTCCCCAGGCATGAAGGCCGGGGCTTCTATCGCTTCGCAATGCCGCAAGGCGGAGCTTGGAAACGATCCCAAGCGACCCTTGCAGTCACTGTGCCGCCCCACAGTGACTTGCCTTCTGGCAAGACTATTTACGAGGTTACCGTCCGAGTTTTACGCTGGTCGGATTGACGCTTGGTTACCAGCAACCCGCTGAACCTGGATTATCCAACGACCTAGAGAGTGTTATGCTCTTTTTTGCCTGCTTCGAGAGAGGACTTGGAGGCTGATGACCGCTTGGTGCTTGCTAAAAAGCGAGCACCAAGCCTCTAATGAGCGGCTGGCCTATCTCCTCAAGAGGACCCAAGTGCATCCCACGCTCTAGAGGCAGTATAGCCGACAGGCTTTCGCCTGTCAAGAGGGGGAGAGCGTGCCCGGTACGCTGCGCTTTTGTATCCCACAGCCCTAAAGTGCGGGGGAATAAATCGCCTTTTCTCTAAAGCCTGGGTAATCCCTCCCAACGGTGTTGACGTATCTCCTCAGCAGCAGGCTGCGTAAGATTGATCCACACGGCTGGGAGTATCTACCAAAGCCTGTGCGCACGAAGGGATATTGGCTTAAGGAAGAGAGAGCAAAGCTGTTCTCTTGATCGCCCTCTGCGCTCCGGGGCCAGACGCTAGAAATCTATATTCGCTATCCAGCGAGGATTTTCCTTCCTGTTTTCAGCCGGGAACCGCAACGGCGTTTCCTGCGTTATGAGGGATAGTATCCCGATACAGAAACAAGCCTAATCCCTCCCAGCCGTGAGAATGCCTCGTATCGGTGATAGCCTGTTGAGATGGAGACGCATGGCTGGGAGGCTACCGAAACATGGAGAGGTGCGGTCATGCGTAGTGGCTGGCTTTGGTTAGCGCCCATCCTGATCGCGGCAGGCTGCGCGCGCCCGGCGCAGCCCGGAAAGCCGATCACGCCCATCCGAACAGAAGGGACTCGCCCCATGAGCAACGAGCCAATCGTCAAATCAGAAGAGGAGTGGAAGCGGGAACTCACGCCGGAGCAGTATCACGTCCTGCGCGAGAAGGGCACGGAGCGGCCCTTCACCGGCAAGTACTGGAACGTTATGGAGCCCGGCACCTATGTCTGTGCGGCCTGCGGCCAGGAGTTATTCACGTCGGATACCAAGTTTGACGCCGGGTGTGGGTGGCCTAGCTTCTGGAACGTCATTGATAAGAGCAAAATCCGTACCCGGGACGACTACAGCTACGGCATGCACCGCATCGAAGTGCTATGCAGTCGCTGTGGCGGCCACCTGGGACACGTCTTCCCGGATGGCCCCGAACCGACCGGGCTGCGCTACTGCATCAACTCCGCCAGCCTGAACTTAAAGAGGAAAGAGCCTGCCCAGCCCTAGAGCGTGTGATGCACTTGGGTCCTCTTGAGGAGATAGGCCAGCCGCTCATTAGAGGCTTGGTGCTCGCTTTTTAGCAAGCACCAAGCGGTCATCAGCCTCCAAGTCCTCTCTCGAAGCAGGCAAAAAAGAGCATAACACTCTCTAGACTGACCTGAGCGGCAAGGCTCCTTCCGCTGCCGGATTGTGTATCTAAACCGGCAACGTCCTCGCGTCCTGTGAGCCGGGTACGCTCTGTGCCCGGCTCATGCGCTCCCTACTTTCCTCATTCTCCCATTTCCTGCTTTTGGGAAGGCAGCGTGCGGACAGGATACTTTTCGACTTCGTTCAGGAAGACAAAGCCTTCTGGTGAGATCCAGCCCGGATGGCGCGAATCGAAGCCGCGCATCTCGGCCAGGAAAGGAAAATCCGCAGGAGCGACGGGCAGCTTGACAAGCGGCCGTACCGGCGACCGGCTGGCTCGCTCGGCGCCTCCAGCATCCTCGAAGGTCTTGCCGGGAAGAATGTAGATCATTCCATCCTTATACGGCCGCTTCCGCAGGCTTTCTACGTTGATAGAGAAGTGATAGTACTTCCTTCCCCCTTCTGCCTCCGGCTCTTCCACCGGGCCGTTGATAAGCCAGACATTATGATTCATGCGGTCAACGATGGCGAAGAACATCGGCCAGATCGCATCGGGTGTCGCGTAGACGCCATTAATATTTCCAAGCGGGTTCCCTTCCTTTGCTTCCAGCGACCGGCGGATCGGGTTCATCACTGTGATATCCAGCCGATTGGAGCCGTGCAGCATGCAGTTATGCTTCTGCACCATGTAGTAGAGGAATTTGTGCTTGGGATAGACGCTCCGATAGTCCATAACGCTGCCCGTTCCCCGCTCTAGAGTGGAGCGCAACAGCGCCTCAAACTCCTGTGCTTCGGCGTCATTGAGGGCGATTTCCGTCGCGAGCGGAAAGAAGTCGGCATAGGAGGGAGCAAAGGCTTTCTGCCCGCTCTCCTTTTCCCATGTCTCCCCTACTTGCCGGGCCTCCGGGGTATCCAGCTTTTGCAGCGCATACGCCGCCTTACGACGCCCATCCTCGCTCGCCTCTGCCAGCGCCAGTCGCAGTGCGGGCAGGGTTGCGGGACCGATCTTTGCCAGCGCTTCCGCTGCAATGCCGCCGATAACGGCCCTGTCCAATGCCTCTATCAGCGCAGGGATCGCCTCCTGGGCTGCCTGCCCGATCTGCGCCAGGGCATACGCCGCGTTGCGGCGCACATTCAACTCTGAATCCTGCAAGGCTGCTATTAACGCAGAGACTGCCTCCGAGGCAGCCGGGCCCAGCGCGGCCAGCGCCCGCGCCGCATAGACACGCACCCACCAGTCCGGGTCCTTCAGGGCGGCTATCAGCGGAGGAACGCTCTGCGGCGCCGCTCCGCTAAGCGCGCCCAGCACCTGCGCCGCGTCTACGCGGACTTCGGAAGGCTCGCGCCGATCGGCCAGCAGCCGGATCAGATCCGGCAAGATGGACTGAGCCACTTCTTGTCTCTGCGTCAATAGCTGCGAGGCCGCGCGGCGGGCCGTCCAGTCCTCACTCCTTAGCACCTGTAGGAGAGCCGGCCCGCTCTGAGGATGGATCTCTCCGATGGCCGCCAGAGCGCGCGCCGCCTGGCCGCGCACAGCCGCCGTCTCCTGCTCGTTCTGGAGCGCCTCCATCAACGCCGGCGCGGCGGCTTTTGCCGCTTCTCCCATCTCTCCTAACACATGGGCGGCATCTCCGCGCACCGTCTCCCTGTCGTCCTGCAATGCCTGCATAAGGGCCGCGACGGCGATCTGCTGCCAGGCCGGATCGATCTGATAGAGCGCATGCGCGGCACTGGCGCATCCGCTTCCCTCTTCCTCCAGCACAGCCAGCAAGGCCGGGACCGCCGGCTCTCCGAGCGCCTTGAGGGCGTTCAAGACATGATAGTGCCGGATCGGCCCACTCTCATGGCCCAATGCCCGGATCAGAACAGGAATGGCCGCCGGCTCTTGCCGGAGCGCCAGCTCGACCGCCGCATTAAAATAGACCGCTTCGTCCTCATGTTCCAGGGCTGCTATCAGGTCGGCCAGGCTGCGCGTATTCTCCATCAAGTCTCTCCTGAGAGGATAACCGTTTTCTTAATAAACGTCCCCTCGCTTGCAAGAACACCTTACATTCGAACACGCCATAAATAAAAGCTGCCGCGCAGGGATGTTCGAACCTCAAGAGGTACTTCCCTGCGCGGCAGCCTTCTCCCCAGGGCCATTCAGTTTTCCCGTGCTCGCCGCCGGGCACTGAAAGTACCCGTCTCGGTGGCCACTGCCAGGGGCGGCGCTGCAATGGTTCGCGCCTCCGCCTTGCGACAGCCAGGCGTCCTCGCGGACGCCAAAAACGCAAAAGTACTGAGAACTGGATGACCCTGCCTTCTACCATTATCGCTATACAACGCTCGCTTGCGTCTATTTCCCGCTTCCGACGGCTGCCTGGCGGCTCTGGCAGCGCAGCAGGCCGTAGACGACGCTATCCACCAGGGAGTGCCAGCTGGCCTCGATGACGTTGGTGGAGACGCCCACCGTGCTCCAGGACTGCTCGCCATCGGTGGAGTCGATGATGACACGAACTTTGGCCGCCGTCCCCTCCTGCGTGTTGATGACGCGCACCTTGAAGTCGGTCAGCTTGATGTAGGCCAGGGCGGGATAAAACTCCAGCAGCGCCTTGCGCAGCGCGCGGTCTAGCGCGTGCACCGGGCCGTCGCCCTCCGCCACCGTCAGCCGCTCCTCGCCGTCCACCACGACCTTGATCGTCGCCTCGGTGATCGGCTCCTCGTCGTGGCCGCGCTTCTCCACGATGCAGCGGTAGCCCTTCAGCTCGAACAGGCGGCGGTACGTGCCGACCGACTGCATCAGCAACAGCTCAAAGGAGCCTTCCGCGCCCTCGTAGCTATAGCCCTCGTGCTCGCGCTCGGCCACAGCCTGAAGCAGCGCACGCGCCTCCGGCGATTTGCGGTTGAGGTCGAAGCCGTACTCCGCCGCCTTGCCTGAGATGCTGCTGCTGCCGGCCAACTCCGAAACCAGCAGACGGCGCGAGTTGCCGACCGCCTCCGGATCGATATGCTCGTAGCTGGCGCCCTTGAGCACGGCGTCGGCGTGAACGCCGCCCTTGTGCGCGAAGGCGCTGCGCCCGACGTAGGGACGGTGCGTATCCGGGGCCAGATTGGCGATCTCGTCCACGTACTGCGACAGGCCCGTCAGGTGCTCCAGCGAGTGGGGCAGCAGGCAGTCGTAGCCGAGCTTGAGGCGCAGCGCGGCCACCACCGAGATCAGGTTGCAGTTGCCGCACCGCTCCCCAAAGCCGTTGATGGTTCCCTGAACATGCATCACGCCTTCCCGCACGGCAGCCAGCGCGTTGGCGACGGCGCACTCCGCGTCGTTGTGCGTGTGGATGCCGATCTGGGCCTCCGGGAACGCCTGGCGCACGCGCCCGACGATCTCGGCCAGCTCGTAGGGCAGCGTGCCGCCGTTGGTGTCGCACAGCACCAGCCGGTCGGCGCCCGCCTCAGCGGCAGCGCGCAGGCAGCTCAGCGCGTATTCGGGATGAGCTTTGTAGCCATCAAAAAAGTGCTCGGCGTCGTAGATGACGGTCGGGATGCGGCGCTTGAGGAAGGCAACACTGTCGGCGATCATCGCCAGATTCTCTTCCGGCGTCGTCCGTAGCGCGTAGCGCACATGCGCTTCCCACGATTTGCCGAAGATGCAGACGACGGGCACCTGCGCCGCCAGCAGCTTATGCAGTTGCAGGTCGTCCTCCGGGGCGATATGCGCGCGGCGGGTGCTGCCAAAGGCGGTCAGGCGCGCGTGCTTGAGCGGAACCCGCTTCATGCGCTCGAAGAAGGCTTCGTCCTTCGGATTGGAGCCGGGCCAGCCGCCCTCGATAAAGTCCATTCCGAACTCATCCAGACGGCGGGCAATGCGAATCTTATCCTCGACACTGAAGCTAATGCCTTCGCCTTGCGAACCGTCGCGCAGGGTGGTGTCGTAGATCTCGATTCGTCGCTTCGTCTCTGGCATGTTCAATGGAATGTCCTTTCTTCAGCAATGGGATGAGGGCCGCAATCGTCCCTAGTATACCACAGGGACGCGCCGACATGGGAGGGTAGGTGGGCAAAAGGCAGGACGGACGCCTCTGCATCGCATTCCGGCTGGGCGTGGCGGTTGCGATGCGAGGGAAAATCTCTTTCGGTGCTAATCCTGGGAGAATAAGGAGATTAGAGGGCGGCCTCGCCGCGCTCGCCGGTGCGGATGCGGACGGCCTCCTCGACCGGGGAGATGAAGATCTTGCCGTCGCCGATCTCGCCGGTGCGCGCCGCCTCCAGGGCGACTTCGATGACCTCCTCCGCCCGGTCGTCGGGGACCACGATCTCGATCTTGACTTTTGGCAGGAGATTGACAACGTAGGTGTTGCCGCGATACTTCTCCGTGCGGCCGCGCTGCCGCCCATAGCCGCGCACGTCGGAGACGGTCATGCCGATGATGCCAATGGAGGCAAGCGCCTCCTTGACCTCATCAATTTTCATCGGTCGGATAACGCACTCGATCTTTTTCATACCAACCGCAAAGCCTCGCAAACGCAGAGAGATTAGCTTCCGGCAGCCGGGATGCGCTCCCGCAAGGGCGCGGCCTCCGCTTCCGCAGCCGGGCCGGTTTCCTGCGCGCCGGCCTCCTCCGCTGTGGGCCGGAAGCGCAGCAGGCGCGCGGGAACGCCCGCGACGATGGCGTTGTCGGGAAACGATTTGGTCACGACTGCGCCCGCCCCCACCAGGACGTTGTTGCCCAGCGTCACGCCCCCGATCACCATGGCGCCCACGCCTATCGCCACGCCGTCGCCCAGGCGCGGTATGCCCGTATCCGTCTGCCCGATCACCACGCCGTGCGTGACGGTCAGGTTCTTGCCGGCGATAAGCTGGCTGTTGAGGAGAATGCCGCCATAATGGTCGATCCGCAGTCCGGCATCTATGGCGGTACTGCGCGGCAATTCGATCTGAAGGCGCGTGCGCACCCAGTTAAACCAGTAGTAGTAGGCCAGGTTCAGCAATTGGCGCACGATGGGGACTTTGCAGCGGAAAAGCACCCACTGCCCGTAGCGGTAGACGACGATGGCGAGCAGGCCGGGATGCTCATAGGTCTGCGCCGCCAGTCGCCGCAGAAACTTCAGCGACCAGGGCCGCACATCGCTGCCCGCGTAGCGCTGCATGTCCGCCGTGAACGTCCGCCACAGATCCTTTCCGCGATCTTCAAGCCTCATGCCTGCCTTGCGCCTTTCCTGCCGTCCGGGAGTTCTTTACACCGAAGGCGGGACGATAGGGCTGTGCCTTCTAGCGCGCGCTCCCGCCGACTTCATTATCGGCTTTCTTGCCGGGCAGCTAAAGCCGCAGCAACCAAGGCGCAAAACCCGCCTGCGCGGATTCTGCCCTCACCCCCGATCAAGGCCCCCACCCCCTTCCCTAGCGAGGGACGAGCGGATAGGGAAGAGGCCGGGGGGTTAGGTAATTCGCCCGCAACCAAAACTGGGTCAGGCTATAGGGCAGCCACGACCGCATCGCCCATCGCCTGCGTGCCGACCGTCGGCATCCCCGGTGCGGCGATGTCGGCGGTGCGCAAGCCGTCGTCCAGCACCCGCGCCACCGCGCTCTCCACGGCGGAGGCCGCATCATTACGCCCCAGAGAGTTGCGCAGCAGCAGCGCCGCCGAGAGGATGGTCGCCAGCGGATTGGCGATGCCGCGTCCGGCGATGTCCGGCGCGGAGCCATGCACCGGCTCGTACAGGCCGAACGTTCCTACCCCGCCCGCCGTCGGCGTCGCGCCCAGGCTGGCCGAGGGCAGCATCCCCAGGCTGCCGGTAAGCATTGCGGCCTCGTCGCTCAGGATGTCGCCAAACATGTTCTCGGTCACAATGACGTCGAACTGGCGGGGATTGCGCACCAGCTGCATCGCGCAGTTATCCACCAGCATGTGGGAAAGCTCCACATCCGGGTAGTGGCTCGCCATCCCGGTGACTACTTCCCGCCAGAGCCGGGAGGTCTCCAGGACGTTAGCCTTATCCACAGAGCAGAGCCGCTTGCCGCGCTGGCGTGCCGCCTCAAATCCGACGTGGGCGATCCGCTCGATCTCCGGGCGCGTATAGACGCAGGTATCTACCGCGCGCTGGCCGTCGGCCTCGCGTCCCTTCGGCAGGCCGAAATAGATGCCGCCGGTCAGCTCGCGCACGACCAGGACATCCAGCCCTTCCGCGACCAGTTCCGGGCGCAGCGAGGAGGCGCCGGCCAGGGCTGGAAACAGCTTGGCAGGGCGAATGTTGGCGAAGAGTTCCAGTTCCTTGCGCAGCGGCAGCAGCGCGCCGACTTCCGGGCGCAGGGAGGCCGGCTGCACGTTATCCCACTTGGGTCCGCCGACCGCACCCAGCAGCACGGCGTCGCTGGATTTGCACAGCACCAGCGTTTCGGGCGGCAGAGGGTGGCCCGTCGCGTCGTAGGCCGCGCCACCGATGAGCGCTTCCTGAAAGGAGAGTTCCAGCCCGAATCGGTCGGCGCCAGCCCGCAGCACCTTCACCGCCTCGGCTATGATCTCCGGGCCGATACCGTCGCCCGGCAGGACAGCGATACGAAAAGTCATCTTTCTTGTTCTCTCGTGATAACGGCTCCCCACGGCCCTTCTGGACCTAACCCCCCGTCCCCCACTGCAAGGGTCGGCGCTACAACGGTTCGCGCCACTGGCAAGGGACGCCGCTCAACGGACTGCCAGGGTCGGGGCTGTCATGGTTCGCCCCACTGCCAGGGTCGGCAAGGTTACGGCCCTTGCCTCCGCCTTGCGACACCTCGCGCCCCTGGGAGGGAAGGGGGTGACCCGGCTTCTGTTCTCCCCTCTCCTTGGCAAGGAGAGGGGCCGGGGGTGAGGTAGGGCGTCTGCCCGGTCTATTAGAGGTCGAGGTGCATCAGTTTCAAAAACGGGCTAAAGCCCATCTCCTGCCAGAAGGCGGCGGCATGGGGATTGGCTGTGGAGACGTAAAGCTCGATGGAGCGCGCCTTGCGCAGCACGAACCAGCGGCGTATCTGCTCGAAGAGCGCCCGTCCGACACCGCGCCGCCGCCACGCTTCCTGCACGCAGACATCGGTGATAAACCCGTACTGGCCGGGCAGAGCCACGGGCGGGCGCGTTTGCAGCTCACCGACCAGGTAGCCGATCACGGTGTTGGTAGCCTTCTCCTCGGCGACCAATACGCGCGCATCCCGGCAGCGCAACATGTCCTGGATGTGCCGCACGTACTTCTGCTCGCCGTCCACCGGCACCACGAAACGCGGGTCGAGCGCCTGGTGAAGCGTCATCAGCTCTTTCCAGAGCGCCCCGATGCGGGTACGGTCGGACATGCGCGCGTCGCGGATCACAAACTTGCCGTTCTCGCTCACTGTCCTCCTACCAGGTCTATCCGCAGGCCGGCGCTTGCCGATGGCGAGACCTCCAGCTGCGCCCCGACCGCTCGCTCCTGACAGCGCATCTCGCCCCCGTCCCGCTTCCAGGAAGCCTTAATAGCGTTCCTGGCGCGCTGCCTGCGCCGGGATAATCCCGGTGCGCCATACCGCCACCTGCGAGCCAGAGGACTCTTCGGCGCCGACAGGCAGCCCTTCGACCATCTGATGATCCTGAAAAGCGCCCGGCAGGGAATTCGTTTCCGGCAGGCGATCCGTGCGGGCGATGAAACGCTCTAGGTCGCGCAGGTCGAAGTAGTTTCGTCCGGCGACGTTGCGCAGTTCGCGTGCCGTCATATCGGGATGGGCTACCACGGCTATACGCTTGCCCTTGCTGCGCACCAGTTCCAGGGCGCGCTCGAAATCGCCGTCGCCGCTCATTAAAATACAGGTTTCATAGAGCGTCACGGTGTTAAACATATCAATGACAAGTTCAATATCCAGGTTGGCCTTTTCTACAATTTCTCCGGTCGTATCATCCACCATCTGCTTGATCGCCTTTGTTCGAACGGTATAGCCGGAATACATCAGATACTCATGGAACGCCACGTCACGGTTCTTGGATTGGGAATCCGCCCCAGTATAGTAGTAGGCTTCGCTGATAGTATTGCCGGCTTCCTTGCCGAAGAAATACAGGACTTTGCGAAAGTCAATATACCAGCCAAGCTTTTTTTGCGCGTAATACATGTTCGCGCCGTCCACAAAAATAGACACCCGTTGCACGATCTCCTCCTCTTTTGCCTCCTCATGCCAGGACACATGAAATAGGAGTCAGGAAACATAATTAGTCAAGAGTCTGCGAATCCGTTGGCGGGCTGCTGCCACCACGACCGCTGGCTGCGCCTTCTCTCGCCCCCGGAAGGCTAGAGACGTTATACGCATTATGACACAAGGAAACGGTATCTGACAAACCCTTCTCGCTTCGGCGTATTAGTTCCTCTTTCCTGGCGCTATCTCCTGCTTCCCTACCGGGATTTTCGGGAATCGTGGGGCCAGACTCGCAAGCAAAGTCCTGAATCCGCAGGCCCCTTCGCCGCAGACGACCTTGCCGCTTAGGGTCGCCCCTGGCCCCTTTCTTCCTTTGCTCCTGCCTTCTTCAACAAGGCCACAATTTGCCGAAGCGCCGGTTCCTCTGGGGCATCACCGCGCAATCTGATGGCCTCAGAAAGGATTGACGTTCCCTCACTAGTTGGAATAATCAGATTAGCATGTCTTTCCAGCAAGATTCGTACGCCTTCCACATTTTCAGCTACCACAGCTTGTTCCAGGGCTGTGCGTCCATTCATGTCTTTGGCATTGATGTCGGCTCCCCGGTTCAGGGCGGCCATCACCCCGGCAGTGTCGTTGTTCTTGACGGCAGCAATCAGGGCCGTGTTTGCCTTCTCGTGCTGCACCTGGCGATAGACCAGCCCAGACGGAACTCCCACGAAGGCTATCACCGCCGATAGCCCCAATAAGTCCCATAGAGGGATGCGTCTCTTGGGCATGGCAGGCTCTCTCCTGTCTATTGAAACCACGCAGTTTTTGCTTCGCCCTGCTCCTATGCCATTCCTGTATAGGGACGAGTCTGGGTCCTTCCGTTTTCCTGCGCTTACCGCCGGGCATTGAAAATACCCGGTTCTAGGGCCTACGGCCAAGCGACTGCAAGGGACGGCGCTACGCTTGCTCGCGCCTTTGCCTTGCGACTGGCGGACGCTCCTGTCCCGCAGGAGTTTCCGTCCGAAGGACGGTTGGCGGCGCAGCCGCCCTCTAGCCGGGTATTTTCCATGCCCGGCACGGATCGGGGGTTGAAAACCCCCGGCTCCAGGGCCTGCGGCCAAGTGTCCTGGCGGACGCCTAAAACGCTGCAACACAGAGAACGGAAGTACCCTGGGGATGAGAAGGCGAGAGGGGATAAAAGCCAAACGGGCAGGAAAGGTTTCTGCTCCTTTCCTGCCCGTCATATCGCTGGCCCGCTCAGGGCGCTCCCTCTATCAGCACCCTATTTCGATTAAAATTAATCCAGGCGCGGCCCCAATAGTTGCCGGAACCGCACGCGATAGGCCGCCGCGCCCGCTGTATCCATCAGATCGACCCGGAAGGGCGCCGTCTCTCCCTTCTCCAGGGGATCAAAGGCCACCAGGCCGCTCTCAACCCGCACAGTCTGGTTACGCGCGTTCAACAGCTCGACGACTGCCTCCACCCGATTGAGCGCGCGCGGGCTGCGATTGGTCACATTGCCGGTAACGGTCACAAACCCCAGCTTGCGCTCTGCCGTGGCCCCCGTCAGCGCGACCTGCCCGGCCGCGGGAGCGCCGGAAATCAGCCGCAGGGCAGGCGTCGCTGCCACGCCCAGCGCCACGTTGCGCACGCCGGCAGCGACCATCCCGCACAGGACCGCGCCCAGGCACAGCACGAACGCGACGCGCAGGGGCCGAACCCGCCGCGCCCGGCGACGGCGCCGCGCCGGAGACACTGCCGGCATCTCCGGCGCCACGTTGACTTCCCAACGCATTGGAACGCTCATTCGGACTACCTCCACAGCATGCGCAGGCCGGCCCAGTCCCGGCGTAATTGGTCGCTAACTCTAGGAGAAGTATAGCAAATCGCGCGTATACTTGTCAACCTATTTTTGTTGTTTTTTGATCCTGCTTATGTAGCCTGACGATTCAAAGCTGCCCCTAGTTCCCCCGCATCCGCTCTCTTGCTTTACTCCGATCCCGGCTTCCAGAGCGGAAAGGCTTGCGAAAAAAGCCTGCTGCTTTCGTCGGCCTTCAGAGCCGATGGCGCTGCACGGCACGCCGTTGGGTATAGTATAGACAGCTTTTATACGGCGCAGGCCGCGCCGCTTTGGGAAAGGAGCCGCTATGGAGTTTGCCACCAGAGCCATCCACGCCGGACAGGAGGCCGACGCCGCTGCGGGCGATGTCGTGCCGCCGCTGCACCTGAGCACCATTTACGCCTATGACGCGCCCGGCGTGATGCGCGCTGGCTACGAGTATAGTCGCTACGGCAATCCCACGCGCGCCGCGCTGGAAGCCTGCCTGGCCGCTTTGGAGAACGCGCCCGCCGACTGCCCCGCGCTCTGCTTTAGCTCCGGAATGGCCGCCACCGATTGCGCCCTGCGCCTCTTGCGCCCCGGAGACCGCCTGCTCATGGCCGAGGGCATCTACGGCGGTACTACCAGGCTGGTGGAGCAGGTCGTGCGCCCGGCAGGGATCGAGGTCGCCTACGCCGATGCCGCCGACACAGAGGCGTTCGTGGCGGCGCGGGCACCGGGGACGCGCCTGGTCTGGATCGAAACGCCCTCCAACCCCCTGCTGCGCCTCACCGACATCGCCGCCGTCGCGGAGGCTGCGCATCGGGCCGGCGCGCTGCTGGCCGTGGACAGCACGTTCGGGACGCCCTGTTTTCAAAACCCGCTGGACCTGGGTGCCGATCTCGTGATGCACTCCACAACCAAATACCTGGGCGGGCACAGCGACCTGCTCGGCGGCGCCCTCATCGTGCGGGATGCCGGCCTGCGCCGGCAGCTCTACGACTTGCAGAAGACGACGGGGGCCGTTGCCTCACCCTTTGATTGCTGGCTGACGCTGCGGGGAGTGCGCACGCTGGCGGCGCGTATGCGCGTCCATGAAAGCAACGCCCTCGCCATCGCCCGCTTCCTGCAAGCGCACCCGCGCGTGATTGCCCTCCACTACCCCGGCCTGGAGGATCATCCTCAGCACGCCCTGGCCAAGCGGCAGATGCGCGGCTTCGGCGGCATGGTGCCGTTTGAGATCGAAGGCGGCGAGGAAGCAGCCAGAGCCGTCTTGCAGCGCACCAAGCTGTTCACACTGGCGGCGAGCCTGGGCGGCGTGGAGAGCATCATCAGCTACCCGCCCCTGATGTCCCATGCGGCCCTCACGCGCGAGGAGCGCCACCGCCGCGGCATTCAGGACGGCCTGATCCGCCTCTCCGTGGGCCTGGAAGACGCAAAGGACCTGATCGCCGATCTCGATCAGGCCCTTGCTTGAAGCCGCTTCTTCCGGCACTAACAGAAAAGATGGCAGCCCTCTTTTAATGTGTGCATCTAAAGAGGGTGAGATTTCCGCTTGCTGAGCGGTGAAACGATGACAGCCCTCTTTCAATGCGTGCCCAATTTCAGTGAGGGACGGCGACCCGAAGTTATCGCCGCCATTGCCGAAGCCATCGCATCTGCGCCGGGCGTGCAGCTTATTGACTACTCGGCGGACGCCGATCACAACCGCAGCGTGATGACGTTTCTTGGTTCGGCGGAGGGCATTCGCGCTGCCGTGCTTGCCGCCGCCCGCGTGGCCGTGGCGTGCATAGACCTGCGCACGCATTCCGGTGCTCATCCGCGCACCGGCGCGATAGATGTCGTGCCCGTCATTCCGCTGCGCAACGCCAGTCGGGAGGACGCCATCGCGCTAGCCCATGACGTCGGCGCCGACCTGGCCAGAGAGCTCGCCCTGCCGATCTATTTCTATGAGTGGGCCGCCCGGCCTGGCCGTCCCCATTCCCTGCCCGATGTCCGGCGCGGCGGCTTCGAGGCGTTTGTCAGCGCGCTCCTGAGCGACGAGCGCGCCCCCGACCTCGGCCCGCCCATAGCCCATCCTACCGCCGGGGTTGCCATTGTCGGCGCGCGCGGCCCGCTCATCGCCTACAACATCCTCCTAAGCACCCCCGACGTCGAGATCGCCTCTGCCATCGCCCGCCGCATCCGGCAGGAGCGCCACCATCGCCCCGAGCTTGAGGGCGTGCGCGCCCTCGGCCTCTACCTGCCTTCACAGCACCGCGCCCAGGTCTCCCTGAACCTGACACGTCCCGACCGCACGCCACTGCCCGCCGTATTTGCCTTCGTGGAGCAGGAAGCCGCGCGCCTGGGCGCGTCCGCCGTCGAAAGCGAGATCATCGGGGCCATCCCGCAGGCTGCGCTTGGCGGGCAGCCCCCGGAGGCTATCCGCTGGCACGCCTACAATCCGCATCAAATCCTGGAGACCTGGCTCCAGAACAAAAACACCGATTGATAGCGCCGTTCGGGCGAATGAATTCGCGGCAACCGGGGCACAAAGTCCCCTACGGGGACTTTAAGGAGTGTCCGCAGGGACACTTCGTGCTTTTGTTGCTGCGGTTTCAACCGCCCGCAGAGAGGTTCGTATCGTTCCTTAGTGGAGCAGGCGCATGATGGCGGCGGCGAGCAGACCCGCATCGTGGCGCACCACGTCGGTCTGGCTGATGAAGTTGCCGGCAATCGGGCGATAGTTGGCCCGCTTGATGCGATCTATATCGGGCTCGACCAGCACGGAATGCGTCTTGCGGTATTTCTCCAGCAATTCCTGGCTGGGCCGGCCTGTATTGACCAGGACGTAATCGAAGATGCGCTGCTGGGCGTGCCGCTCGATGGCCTGGATATGGTCGTAGGCGGAGAAACCGTCTGTTTCGCCGGGCTGGGTCATTACGTTGCAGACGTAGACCTTCCTGGCTTTCGAGCGGCGGATCGCCTCCGGGATGCCGCGCACCAGCAGGTTCGGGATGATGCTGGTGAAGACGCTGCCGGGCCCCAGCACGATCACATCGGCCTGCGCTATCGCCTCCAACACGTCGTCTACCGGGCAGGCGTTGGCAGGAACCAGCGAGATACGCTTGATCTTGAGCGGGGAAGTGGCGATGGCCGTCTCGCCGTCCAGGATGGACCCGTCCTCCATCTCGCCGCGCAGGCGCACGTGCGTCACCGTAGCGGGCAGGACGCGCCCCCGAATGTTGAGGACGCGGCTGGTCTCCTGGATGGCCCGCTCGAAGTCGCCGCCGTTGATGGCGGTCATGGCGGCGATCAGCAGGTTGCCAAAAGCGTGATCGCGCAGTCCCTCCCCGTAGTTGCTCCCAATGTTTGCAGGGACGTGCGCGCCGTCGTTTCCCTCCGCCGCCCTGGCCGTCACTGCCGCCGCAACCGGGGCCGCTGCCGATCCGCTGACGCCGTTGGCCGCATCCGGAGGCATGACGCTGTTGCGAAACCGATACTGGAACAGCTCGGTCATCTGCGGCTCGGCATCGGCCAGCGCCACCAGGCAGTTGCGAATATCGCCGGGCGGCAGGATATTGAGCTGCTTCTGAATTTTACCGGAGGAGCCGCCGTCATCGGCCACGGTGACGATGGCGGTGATGTTGCCTGTATACTGCTTCAAGCCGCGCAGCATCGTCGAAAGGCCCGTGCCGCCTCCGATGACCACGATACGCCGTCCCTGCGATAGCTTGCGCCGCTGATAGACCACGTCTACCAGGCCGCCATGCGCCATTTCCGGGTCGAGCACAATTGTCAGCGAAGAGATGAGTTTACCCAGCGCGATCAGGCAGAGCAGTGCGCCCGTCCCTGCCAGAATGACGCCGAGCGTGCCGGGGCGCAGTCCCACATGGGTATTGTGGACAACCCAATCGGCAACGCGCACCGCCAGCGGCTTACTGGAGGGAGCGTGCGCCTGGGTGATGATGCCGATGCCCACCAGAAAGATCAGCAACCCGCAGAACGCCAGCGCGACCCAGCGCTTGACGTGCATGCCGGGGTACAGCCATTTCAGCGAAGTGCGCAGTCTGCTCATGGAGCGACCTCGGAATCTAGAAGCATAGGCCGCGGGTTGGCGAGATCGCCGTCCGTATCAGGCGGTTCTGCCGGGCCGTCGTTGGCTGCGTGCGGGGGATTGCTTTCCACTGGAAAGTACAGAACGGCCTGCGGGCTCTCGGGCATCTCCACCGGCAGGTTGCGGGCCAGATCGCGGTGGCGCACGACGACGCGATAGCCCTCCTGACGCAGTTGCGCCGCCAGTTCCTCGGCCAGAGTAACGGAGCGGTGCTTGCCGCCGGTGCAGCCGATGGCGATGTTGAGGTACGCCTTGCCCTCACGCTGATACTGGGGCAGCGCGAAGGCCACCAGGTCGCGCATCTTCTCCTGGAAGGCGGGCGTCAGCGGGTCTTGCTTGACGTAATTGGCAACGCGAATGTCGCGCCCATCCAGCATCTTGAGTGCGGGAACGTAGTGCGGATTGGCGAGAAACCGAACGTCGAAGACCAGGTCGGCATCAATCGGCAGGCCGTACTTGAAGCCGAACGAGGTGATGGTCACCAGCAGGCCGGGGCGCGACGCGCCGGCAAAGGCGGCGTAGATGGCCTCGCGTAGCTGCATAATGGTCAGCGCCGACGTGTCCAGGATCTTGTCGGCGAGGGCACGCACCGTGTTGAGCAGGGCGCGCTCGGCGTGGATGGCCTCGACAATACCGCCTTCCACGATGCCATCGTTGGGCTCGGTTCGCAGCGGATGGGGCCGGCGCGTCTCCTTATAGCGGTGCACCAACGCCTCGTCGCTGGCGTCGAGGAAGAGAACTTCGACATGCAGGCCGGATTTCTCTAACTCCTGAAGCACGATGGGCAACTCGCCAAAGGCCGGGCCGCAGCGGGTATCCACGACGACCGCCGCCCGGTCGCGCCCTTCGCGCTGGCAGAAATCCGCCAGCGCGGGCAGCAGGCGCGGCGGCAGATTATCCACCGCATAGTAGCCTGCATCGTCAAAGCTGTTGAGCGCCAGTGTTTTGCCCGCGCCCGAGACGCCCGTGATTACTACAAATCGCATCGCCGTTCTGACCTATCCTGCAACTATAGCGTTCGCATTCCTTACCCTTTATTATACAATCCAATACGGAGAAAAGTTAGTTCGTATAGCCAGATGCCGAATTTCGCGTCCCTCACCCTAAGAGTATCTACGGAACCCCAGCTGCGCCCGGCCGGGAATACAATTGCCGGGGAGTGTTTCCGCTTGTCAGTATCTACGGAACCCCGGCTGCGCCCGGCCCTAAAGGACCGGGCTGTGGGCGGCAAGCCCCCTGAAGGGGGCTACTCTCCCTTCTTGTAACTCTTGAAGGGGACGGATCAACTTCTGGCAGCCCCATTTATGGGGCTTGCCGCCCACAG
>Ga0209810_1000260_pt1 | contig 143182 bp, 123 predicted proteins | sample Coa_R1_7_FD_187159 | JGI IMG/M metagenome (GOLD analysis project Ga0209810, IMG submission 187159) | Surface soil microbial communities from Centralia Pennsylvania, which are recovering from an underground coalmine fire - Coalmine... | ecosystem: Environmental > Terrestrial > Soil >...
GCCGCTTGGTTTCCGGGCTAGAGTGGCGCATGGCTCGCTGCACCGGCGTTCTTCCGCCGCGCGGAAGGCCGGCGAAGAGCGAGTCCTTTGCGCTTCGCCAGGGGCGCATGCTGTTTTTCACGCTGGAACTCCGCTTGCCTGCTCCATTCGCCGGAACCAACCTGCTATAGTGGCCTGCATACGCATCTGCATACCGGAGACGCCATGACGCTTGCCGAGCAAATTCAGAAGGACATTGTCAACGCCATGAAGGCCAAGGACGAAACGCGCCTCGGCGTTCTGCGCATGGTCAAGGCCGCCATCCAGCACAAGGAGATCGAGAAAATCCGCAAACTCGATGAACAGGAATCCCTTCAGCTCCTGCAAACACTCGTGAAGCAGCGCAAGGAATCCATCGATCAGTTCGCCAAAGGCGGCCGCCGGGATTTGGTTGACAAGGAAACGGCGGAGCTCGCCATCCTCGAAAGATACCTTCCCGCAAGCGCAACGGACGCCGAGATGGATGCGGCCATCGCGAAGGCTATCGCCGAAACCGGCGCGAACTCGGTCAAGCAGATGGGAGCTGTCGTCAAAAGCGCCAAGGCGTCACTAGAAGGCAAGACGGTGGACGGCAAAGCGCTGAGCGATCGCGTGCGTGATCGGCTCTCAAAAATGTAACGAAACAGAGCCGGAATGGACAAAAACTTGGAACGATCAGCGGAATGAGCCGCGCTGAACCGGCCCGAGGCCGGAAGCGAATGCAATGCGTAACGGAACGCTTCGCTTCGAGCACAGCGGAATTTACTTAGGCTGAAAACTCACGCGAATGATGGTGTTTCCCACGCGAAACTCCGCGCCATCCGTGAGCATGGCCGCGCGCACGCGCTCTTCTTCGTAGAAGGTGCCGTTCGTGGAATCCATGTCCTTCAGGTTGATGTAGTTCTCGCGCACTTCCAGGAGGCAATGGTGGCGCGATACTTCGGGGTCGTTCACCGCGATATCCGCGCCCTGCCTCCCGAGCACGACGCGCGCTTTTCTGAGCACGTGCTTGGTGCCCGCCGCGGGCCCCGCTTCCAAAGTGAGCACCACGTTGAATTTTTCCGGCAGCGTGAGTCCGTCATTCGCTGGGGGCACGCGAACGCTGGAGCCCGCTAACTCCGACCTCGCGAAGGAAGGCAGCGGCGACATCACAATCGTGGCGTCCGGCCGCCGCGATACTTCGACCACGGTGGCTTCACCGCACTTCGAGCAGCGAAACTGCACTCGCGCATGCGCCCCGAGGTCCGACTCCCTGAGGACGTGTTGCTCCCCGCATTTGGAACAGGCTGCCAGCACGCGCCGAAGGTTAGCACCGCGCGCAGGCAACCGCAGCCCTGAAGGCGGTGGGTTCTGCCCGATTGGTAACGCATGGGCCGGAATCGCGGCGAATTCACTCGCCCCGCAGGGCCATGGTCGGATCCATTCGTGCCGCTCGCCGCGCCGGCAACCAACACGCCAGCATGGCAATAAGAAGAAACAGGAGGGTGATTGCCGAGAAGGTGATTGGGTCGGTAGGCCGCACGCCAACGAGCATCGTGGCCATGATCTGGGTCAAGAAGACGGACCCCGCGAGGCCCGCGAGAATGCCGATGACGGTAAGCCACAACCCCTGTCCTACAACCAGCTCGAACACCTTCACTGGCTGCGCGCCAAGAGCCATGCGAACGCCGATCTCCGAGGTGCGCTGGCGCACCACCGTTGAAAGGACGCCGTAAAGCCCGACAGCCGCGAGCAAGGCGGCGATGACGGCGAAAACCCCGATCAGCAGCAGCGAAAACCGGGTTCCCGCCTGCGCCTCGGTCATGAGTTCATCCCCGGTGCGAATCCGCGTGACCAGCAACTGCGGATCGATCTCCCGGATGGCCTCGCGCGCGGCGCTTCCGTAGCTTGCGGGATTGCCGTATGTGCGAAGCGCCCAGAAATCCGTGTTTCCTCCAGCCAAAAACGCATCCGTGAAATAGACTTGCTCGCGCCCAGGCTCCGCCAGGGATTCCTCGCGCTGGTGCGCGACGACTCCGATGACCTGTACCCACTCCGCCTCGGGGGTTCGGATACGGATCAGGATGCGCTTGCCCACTGCCGATTCATGCGGGAAGGCCTTACGGGCCAGCAGGTCGTCAATCATGACCACGTTGCGCCCCGGCAGATTGTCATCGTCGGTGAAGGTGCGGCCCTCGAGCAGCGGTGTGCGCATCAGCTCAAAGTAGCCGGGCAGCACGATCTGGAAGTCCGTTGCCTGAAATTTGCTGGCATCGGCCAGGGCCTCGCCGGTGCCCCAGCGAATGGGGTTGAATCCGCCGGCGAGCGGAAACGGGGTCGCCGCGGTGACGCCCTGAACGCCTGGGATGGCGCGCAGCCGTTCCTGGATGCGGCGGCTGAAAGCAATGGCGTCCTCCGGTTTTCGGCGCTGGGCATCGAGCAACTGGAAGACGAGGAGTTGGCGGGCATCGAAGCCCGGCTTGATTTGCTGGAGTTCGAGGAAGCTGCGGAACATGAGTCCGGAGCCGATCAGGAGCACAAAGGAAAGCGCGACTTCGGCGACGACCACGAGTTTTCGGAGCAGGCCTCCGCTTGCCAAGCCTTCGTTGCGGCCGCTGCCGCGCAGGACATCCATTACGTTGGGGCGCGCGGCGCGCCAGGCGGACGCGAGGCCGAAAATCGCGCCAGCGACAATTCCCGCGAACAGCGTGAAAACCAACACGGTCGAATCGATCCGGATGGTTTCCATGCGCGGCAAATTTGCAGGCGCGATGGCGAGCAATTCGCGAATGCCTGCCCAAGCCAGGGCGACGCCCATGAGCGAACCAAGGCCCGCCAACAGGAAAGCTTCCGTCAGCAATTGGCGAGCGAGATGCCACCAACTTGCGCCCATGGCCGCCCGCACGGCGAGTTCGCGCTCACGAAGCGAAGCGCGCACGAGCAAGAGGTTTGCGACGTTGGCGCAGGCAATGAGCAGCAGAAAAATCACGGCGCCCATAAGAGCCAGAATCGCCGGGCGGACCTCTGAAACCAGGTTGCGGCGCATGGGGATAACGCGTATGGCATAGCCGGCCGTTCGTTCGATCAAGAAGTTTTTACGCGCCTCTGCCGTAACGATGTCAACCGCTGCTTGAGCGCGTTCGAGGGGCACGCCTTTTTTCAGCCGGGCAACGGCGCGTATGGTGACTGTGTTTCTCTGGTCGGCGTCATAGCTCAGACGGTCGGCCAGCCAGATATCCGGCGCGACATCCATATTCGCGGTGGGCGGGAAATAAAGCGCGAAATGCGGCGCAAGAACGCCCACGACCTGCGGCTTGACCGGCCCGGCCGTGGAGATCACTTGGCCGATGATCGAGGTATTGCCCCCGTACCGGCGCTGAAAATACTCGTGGCTGAGAATGGCGACAGTTGGCAAATTCGCCGGGGCGGGGCCACCCTGCGCTTGAGCGCCCGCAGGAGGCGGCGCGGCCTGCGGGATGCCGTCGCTCTCGCTGAAATCTCTCCCGAGCTCAATCTTGGCTCCCATCATGCGGAAGAAATTTGTGGTGACCAGCGCTATATGGACCTGTTCGGGGGTTCCGTCGGCGGCCGGCAGCAAATTGCGAAAGGTGAATACCCCGGCCATGTCCTCGAAGACGTTTCTGGTGCCTTCTTTCAAATCGATGAAGTCGGCGTTGGAATAGGGAAAGTCCCTGACATTCCGCACTTGCATTTCGGCGCAGGGAATGACGAGTTGGCCGGGGTCGCGGTAAGGGAGCGGCCGGAGGAGAACCGCGTTCATGACGCTAAAAATGGCTGTACTGGCGCCGATGCCGAGAGCAATCGTGAGCGCCGCCGTTAAGGCAAATACGGGGCTCTTGCGCAGGGACCGCCCCGCAAAAGCCAGTTCCTTAATGTCCATGTGTCCACCCGAGCAGTACCGGCAGCGGTACGCATCTTACTCGTTTGCAGGTCCCGTGCAAGAGGTTTGTCCGCAAAGGCGCTTCTCCGGCCTCTCTGGGCAACGCGATCAATCGGCTGTGCTATTATGGGGTTTCTGAAGCGAACAGGGGAGCTGGCGTGGCGGAACATATTTCTCGCCGGGAACTGAAGCAGGACCGAGTCAAGGAAGCGATCACGCATGGCGCGGAAGCCGTCTGGTCGCACAGCCAAATCACGCTGGCGGTGCTGGTGGTGATTCTGGTGGGGGTGGCCAGCTACAGCGGCTGGTCGATCTACCACGACCGGCAGAACGTGCATGCCTCGGCGGCTTTTGATTCCGCGATGAAGGTGTACACCGCGCGGATTGGGAACGCGCCCGACCCTTCGGACCCTGCCGAGAAGGTATTTCCCGACGAGGCGGCACGCAGCGTTGCCGCTCAGCAACAATTCGCCGAAGTCGCGGCGCGGTACGCGGGGAACTACTACGGCCAAATGGCGCGCTACTACAGCGCGCTTTGCTTGGAAGACCTGGACCGGCAGAATCAGGCGCTCGAGGAGTTGAAGAAGATTTCGGATAGCGGCAACAGGGAAATCGCGTCGCTCGCCCAATTCCAGACCGCGGTCATTTACGAGCGCACCGGGAAACCCGATGAGGCGGTCAAGGTTCTGCGCGCGCTGGCCGACAAGCCCACGGTTTTGGTCCCACGCGCTACGGCTCTGCTCGAGCTGGCCGGCGCGCTACGCAAAACCAAGCCGCAAGAGGCCGCTTCCGTTTACCAGCAGATCAAAAAGGAATTCCCCGATACAACGATCTCGGAAGCGGCGGACCGCGGACTCGACTCGATTGCGCCGAAGTCCTAGCGGGCTGAGGAAGGGCGCTGGAGCAAAGTCGGGCGTTTCGGGCGAGCACGAGCTCGAATGAGCGCATGCCGTTGCGTCAGCGCGCATGCAGCAGGAATCTGGCGCCACTCATTTCTTCCACAGGCGGATAGCGAGTACGCTCAGGGGACCAGCATTGCGCGGCGTGTTAGGCAGGCCGGTCAGACAGGCGGCGGCACTGCCTCAAAACACTTGGCCGCGCCCGGAGGTTGCTCATCGAAACCTATGCCCCGCGCGCGCCCTGGGCGATGCGGGCCGAACTTTCGCGCGGCCGCCGCTTTCCGGAAGCGAAGCACCCCTACCGCAGCGAGTACGCGCGGGACCGCGACCGCATTATTCACTCGCGTGCGTTTCGCCGTTTGGAAGCGAAGACCCAAGTCTTCACGACGCGCTATTCGGATCACTTCCGCAATCGCCTGACGCACACTCTTGAAGTGGCGCAGATTGCGCGGACCGTAGCGGGCGCCCTGGGAGGAAACACGGAGCTTGCCGAAGCCCTGGCTCTGGTTCACGACATCGGCCATCCGCCCTTCGGGCACGCCGGCGAACGCAAGCTCGATGAACTGATGCGCGTCCACGGCGCGGGTTTCAACCACAATCTTCACGCGCTGCGCATCGTGGAGCATTTCGAGCAGCGCTATCTCGATTTTCCGGGTCTGAATCTTACGTTCGAGGTTCGCGAGGGCATAATCAAGCATTCCCGGGACTACGCGCCTTCCGAGTTTCCGCAGCTCGGTGAATATCTGCTGGAACTCCGTCCCCCGCTGGAAGCGCAGATCATTGACTGGGTGGACGAGATCGCATACAACACCGCGGACCTAGATGACGCCAGGGAGGCGGAACTCCTCGATTTCGGCGCGCTGCTGGAAGAAGTTCCAGTGTTCCGTGAAAGCTATCGCGCGGTGGATGAGTCCCATCCGGGCGGGCGGGCCAAGCTGAAATTCAATGAGGCGCTGAAGCGCGTCCTCAATTTCCTGGTGACGGACCTCATCGCATCCACTCGCAAGCGCCTTGGTGATGCCGGCGTTACAAACGCCGAGGACGTTCGCCGCGCCCCAGAGCGGCTGGCGGGCTTCAGCAAGGAAGCAGCCGAACGCAATGCCGAGCTGAAACGGTTTCTATCCGCGCGTATCTACAATCATGAAGCCATTACCGAAGACCGCGACCGCTCGATAAGCTGCCTGGATGAACTCTTCCGGGAGTACCTGGCAACTCCCGGGTCCATGCCTTCGTCCTACGAAGAAATGACCGCGGAATATCCACGCCACGTCGTGGTTTGCGATTACATCGCTGGCATGACGGACCAGTACCTGCTGCGGCTGCACGGAGAACGCTTCGGCCTGTGAGCTTGAGGCTGCGCAAGTTCGCTGCTGGCGCACTCGTCGGCGCCGGGTAGAATGGATGTTTGCAGGTTGCCTAAGGTGATTGATGCCGAGGCTGGCCGCGAAAGCGAAATTTATTTTGTTCCTCGGTGCGCTGGCAGTTGCGTTCGCAGCGCCGCTTTATGGCCAGGTCGCGTCGCTGCTCAGCGGGCAATCGGAGAAAAAGCCGGCGGCGGACCTTCCCGAGGATCCCTTAGGACGAGGCAGTCCGCGCGGCACGATCGTGGGATTCCTGCGTGCGGCGCAGGATCAGCGGGATGCGGTGGCCATCGAATATTTCCAACCCACACGCACGCGGCGACACACATCCGAGGAACAGGAGGAAGAACTCGCGGAGCAGTTGCTGGCGATCCTCAACCAAAAATTCGCTCCATTTCTCGATTCCGTCAGTAACGACCCGCAGGGCCGGCTGGACGACGGCCTGCCTCCGGATGAAGAAAAGATATCCGGTTTTCGCGGCGATCCGCAGACGTTTCAACTGCTGCTGGTGCGGCAGGAAGACGCGCGCGGCGCCAAGCTCTGGTACATATCGCGGCAGACGCTCGAGCAGGTCCCGGTCGTTTACTACTCCCTCCAATACCCGCAAATTGAAAAGACGTTCCCCAAGTTTCTGGTAAGGAACCGCGTCCTTGCCATGCCGCTCTGGCAATGGCTCGCGATTTTGATTGCGATTCCGGTTGCTCTCGGGCTTGGCTGGCTCTTCGCGTGGGTTGGGCGGCAGCTTGTGAAAGGGTACCGGCGCTCGCGAGGCCTGGCCCGGCTGCCGGAGGCGGAGGGGGCCGGATTCGGGCCCGGGACACTCTTGCTGGCGCTGCTGTTTCACTACACGGCGGTCATTTTTATCGGAGCGTCGCTGCTGTACCGGCAGTATTACCGGCGGGTGGTGCTGGTCCTGCTGATCGTAGCGCTTTTCTGGGCGGCCACGCGAGTGACCCGCGTCGTTGCGCGTGCGATCACGGATCGCCTGGTGTCGCGGGGGCGTTATGCGGAGCGATCGCTGATTTCGCTGGCCCGGCGGATTGTGAACGTAGCGATCCTGATTTTCCTGGTGCTTGTGGCGCTGCAGACGGTGGGTGTGAACGTGACGGCCGCGCTGGCCGGTCTGGGTATCGGCGGTCTGGCGGTCGGGCTCGGGGCGCAAAAGACATTCGAGAACCTGCTTGGCGGGATCTCCATTCTTTCCGACCGGGCGTTGCAGATCGGAGACGTCTGCAAGATTGGCGATCAGACGGGTGTTGTGGAGGATATCGGCCTGCGCTCGACAAAGATCCGCACTCCCGACCGCACGCTGGTCTCGATACCGAACGGGACTGTTGCGACCGCGACGCTCGAGAATTTCCGGTGGCGCGACAAGATTCTTTCGAAGCAAACAGTCAGGCTCCGGTACGACATCTCGCCGCAGCACCTGAACTACCTGCTCGGCCGTATGCGCGAGATCGTTCAAGGACATCCGAAGGTCGAGGCGGCAAGCGCGCGGGTGCGCCTGCTGCGGTTTGCCGATTTCGCGTTTGAAGTGGAAATTTACGCGTACATTCTCGAACGCGACTACGACGCGTTCCTGGCGGCACAAGAGAATCTGCTGCTGCACATCACTGCCGCGATCGAGGAGTCCGGGTCGTCCATCGCGTCGTCGCAGAATATCGTGTACGCCGGCGATCCGTGGAGGTCACCTGAGCGATTCCAGGCGCTGCCGGACCTGAGCGAGCGCAGGGACGATTCCGGCGAGGCCAGTGCCGGGCCAGGAGAGGCCGCATCTCGCGCGCCTAGCCGCAAACCAGGGAAATCCTGAAAGCAGGATAATTTTCGATGAGCTGGCTTGAGCAGCTCAAGCCGCGCTGGCAGCCGGCAGTTTACGCCGAGCTGAAGCCCGCGCCTCTAAACAGGCTAAGCCAGACGAGAACGCCTACAGTTGCGCGAGGAGGGCAGGAAGCTCGGTGATGGATTCGAGCAGAAATTCGGGTTTGGCAGCGCGAAGGCGCTTTTCGGTGGGGAAGGGGCCAAGCACGGCCACGGCGCGGACTCCCGCGCGACGAGCCATTTCGAGGTCCTCGGGAGAATCGCCAACGTAGATGCAGGAGCGCGGCTCGAGCGCGAGATGGCGGAGCGCGAGCCGCAAAGGCTCGGGGTGCGGTTTCTTGCGGAGCGTATCGCCGCTGCAAACGCGGGCCGAGAAGAGATCGAAGAGGCGAAACTCGCGGAGCTGCCGGAGTACGCGGTCGCGGTCTCCGCTGGTGACAAGGCCGAGGCGGTGGCGTTTCGCTACGTGAGAGAGAACGCGGCGCGCGCCGGCGATGAGCTTCGGGCGATGCCTGGCGTACTGCTTGCGCCAGGCCGTGTCCGCATCGCTCCAGCGGTGACGGGGCAAGCCCGCCGCGCGATAGACGCGATACCAATTCGGAGAATAGTTGGCAGCGAGTTCGTCGAGTCCCCAGGGGATGCCCATTTCCCGGAACATGGCGAGATACGCGGCGGAATCAGCGGCAAAGGAATTGATGAGGGTGCCGTCCCAATCGAAGAGCACGCCTTGCAGTCGTGAATGGCCGTTGCGAATCACACACGGAGAGTAGCAGAAATTGCGCGACCACCGCGGATTCGAGAGGGGTTCAGCGGAAGAAGCGGCCCGGAACGCCGTCATCGCGGTCGAATTGCACATCGTCAAACGAAGCGGCGATACCGTACCAGTTGGGAGTGGCGGCGCGTTCCATGCGGCGGACGCGGGCCTTCGAGGCGACGACGACATTGCCGCGGCCCATCGGACGGCTCACAAGAACGATTTCGAGTTCGATGGGAGTGCCAATCGAGATGGGCTTGGGGCAAAGGAAGTAAACGCCGGTGGAACTGACGTCGCGCGTGACAAGAGTGATGGGAAATTCCTCGAGGACGGAATCAACGCTGCGCAGGCGGAGCGGCAGCTTGAGTGAAGCCCGCGGATATTCGCGCTGCTCGGGCAGAACGCCGACAGCGTGAGTCGGAACCCGGAGAAAGCGACGCGGATGCGGGTCGCTCAGCAGCGGGACAAGGCGCAGGGCCGGCTGGCGATTGGGTTGCGGCGCAGGCGGCGCGGCGGACGGGAACCGTTCCGCGGTGCGTTGTTGCGTCAGTTGTAATGGTAATGCGCGGTTTGTCGCGCTCATCTCGCCCTCAGAGAGATGTTTTCGTATCAGACTCAGCGACCTGACAACGAAACGTTAAAGAATTGGCCCCGGACACCAAAAACGGTTTCCGATTGGGCGGTTAAAATGACATTTTCCTCAGTTTTTCGTCATCTGTGGAAATCGCTTCAAGTGTCCTATCTTCAAACACTTAGTCATAGTACCGGGCGGTCGCGCAACAGGGTGTAGAAATCTGCGGAGAGACCACTACCAATATGGTGCTGGATGCTGCGGTGGGACTGCGGTTAGTCTCACAGGTCCACGAGGCCCGCTTTGCCATCGCCCGCTCTTGGTACGCCCGCATCAGCTTATCCACAGGAATCCACAGCCAAGCACGGAGCCGCGCTGCTTTTTCTCGCATTCGGCGTCGTTTACGTTTTTTGGGGCTCGACGTATCTGGCGATGCGCATCGGGATTGAGTCCTTCCCACCGCTGCTGCTGCCCGGTTCGCGCCATTTGCTGGTGGGATTGATCCTGTACCCCCTTCTGCGGTGGAAGACGGGTGAGCGTCCAACGATTGCGCAGTGGAAAACCGCTGCAATGACCGGAACGCTCTTGCTTTTTTTCGGAAACGGAGGCGTTTGCTACGCGGAGCAAACGGTGCCATCGGGGATCGCGGCGCTGCTTGTCGCCACGGTGTCGCTCTGGATGGTGATTGTGGATTGGCTGCGACCAGGTGGGGTGCGCCCAGGGGCGCGAGTGATCGCGGGGATTATCCTCGGCTTTCTAGGACTGGCGCTGCTGGTGGGGCCCGCCCATCTCGGAGGATCGGGACGCGTGAATCCGACGGGCGCGGCAGTATTGATTGTGGCGGCGTTTGCGTGGGCGTGCGGATCGGTTTTTTCGAAGCACGGGGCGCTCCCGCATTCGCCGATGCTGGGAGTGGCCATGCAAGGACTCGCGGGCGGAACAGTGCTCTGGGTCGCCGGGCTTTTGACCGGAGAAGGACGCTCGCTGCATTGGGCGGCGATTTCGGCGCGGTCCTGGCTGGCGCTCGCGTATCTGGTTTTATTCGGATCGGTATTGGGATTTACAGCGTATCTGTACATTCTGAGGAAGAGCACGGCGGCTCGAGTGGGCACCTACGCGCTCGTAAATCCGGTGGTAGCACTATGTCTGGGCTGGCTGTTTGCGAAGGAAACCGTTTCGCTGCGCACGCTCGCCGCGGCAGCGATCATTCTCAGCTCCGTGTTTCTCGTAATCACCGCGCCAGCAAGGATGGCGGAGCCGGAGCCGCTGATTCCCGCGGGAGGAGAGGCGGACTGACGGGATTCGGCGGAGACGGAACCCGGCATTTCAAGGCGCCCGTGCTTCGGGCGGAAGCAGGAGCAGCTTCTCCGATTCGTTTGCGAGAGGCTGCGCTGGAAATGGCCAGGCCTCCGGGTTTGGCGAGCGTTTGCGGATAGAATGAAGTTTTGTCCCGCGGTATTTTGCGGCCATGGACACCAACACTCAGCAGTTGCAATCCTCGATTTCGGCGGAGGCCGCCGCCCGCTATTGGGAAGCGGCTATGGCGCGCGACCGGCGCGCCGACGGCACATTTGTTCTTGGGGTGCGCTCGACGCGCATTTACTGCCGGCCGTCCTGTCCGGCGCGGCGGCCGCTCCGCCGCAACGTTGTGTTCTTCCGCACTGGCGAGGAGGCGCAGAAGGAAGGCTTTCGTCCTTGTTTGCGCTGCCGGCCGAATGAAGTGGCGGCATCGGTGGCGCTGGTCGAGCGCGCGGCCAGCGCGCTTGCCGAATCCCGCGAGGAGGCGCTGCGGCTTGCGCCTCTGGCCGAGGAACTCGGAGTGACCGAGGCAACACTGCGGCGCGCTTTCCTTCAAGTAACCGGATTGCAGCCCCGGCAGCTTGCCGAGGCGTTGCGCATGCAGCGGTTCAAGGCGCTGCTGCGCGCGGGGGCCAAGGTCGCGGACGCGCTATACGAGACCGGCTACGGGTCGCCGAGCCGGATCTATGAACGCAGCAACACGCAGCTTGGAATGACCCCGGCGACATATCAGAAGGGCGGCAAGGGAATGAAGATCGGCTACAGCTTCGCGAAATCGCCGCTTGGCGGCAAGGTGCTGGTGGGCGCAACAGAGCGCGGTGTTTCGGCGGTGTATCTTGGCGACAGCAAGTCCAGGCTGGTTGACGAACTGCGCAAGGAATATCCATGCGCGGAAATTGCAGCCGCCACGCAGCGCGTTCAGAGGTGGATTCGCGAAATTGTGCAAAGGATGGAAGGCAAAACGCCGCGGCTCGAGCTTCCGCTTGATTTGCAGGCGACAGCATTTCAGCGGCGGGTCTGGCAGGAGTTGCAGCGCATTCCGCTCGGCTCAACGCGGACTTATGCGGAGGTTGCCCGCGCGGTTGGCCGGCCGAAAGCAGCGAGGGCGGTGGCCCGCGCCTGTGCGATGAATCCCGTGTGCGTGGTTGTGCCGTGCCATCGGGTCATTCGCGGCGATGGAAAACTTGCCGGCTATCGCTGGGGTATTGGGCGCAAGGAGCGGCTCCTTGATCGAGAGCAAAAGGCCAGATGCGGAGCGCCGGCGGGGCAAAGGGCGTCGGTGGCAGGCTTGTAGGAGGCGCCGCGGCTATGCGTGCCACGCCGAAGATCCGTGAGGCAGTCTTCCGCGCGTCGCGCTAATGGGCGGACGAAAGGAGTTCACCTCTGGAGAATTTTGCAAGGCGAACATGGACCGGGGATTCGGGAACCACTGGCAAGCAACCACGGTGGGTCATGATCGCAAGGATACTCGCCTGCGCCGGTGAGTGGTATCATGCGTGCAAAACCACCCCGGCAGCGTCCTGCGGAGAAAATAGCGTCGCACCTACACGTAATGGAGAGGCGTTGCCATGCTTGACTCACGCCGCTGGTTCCTGAAAGGCTGCGCAGGGGTTTACGGAGCCTTGCTGTTGCTCCAGGAGCAGCCACCGACGCCGATTCGCTCGCGCCACAATCCCATGCCGGATGCGCCGACTCCAGGCGACATGGGGCCGGCGGCCGCGCGTCCTGATCCCAAGGCGGCGCAACGCGCGCGCCTGAAATATCAGGAGAAGCAGTTACGCGAGACCATGGAAAAACTGTTCGAGAGGGTCTCGGAGCTGCGGAAGGAACTGAACGAGATACACACCACGGACGTTTTCTCGCTGGATATCGTGCGCCGCACGCAGGAAATTGAAAAGCTCGCGAAACAGCTGAGAAACGAAGCGAAAACGTGAACAATGAAGCGAAGCCAGCGTTGGAATCCACGGCGACCCCCAGCGTGGATGTGTTGATCGTCGGAGCGGGCTTTTCCGGGTTGTGCATGGCGATCAAGCTGCGGCAAGCGAGGATGAACTCGTTTTTGGTCATCGAGAAGGGTGAGGACATTGGCGGAACCTGGCATGAGAACCGCTACCCGGGGTGCGCTTGCGATATTCCGTCGCATCTCTACTGCTATTCCTTTGATCTGAATCCCGAATGGAACCGCATGTACGCGCCGCAAGCGGAGATCTGGGCGTATCTCAAGTCATGCGCGGAGCGTTACGGATTGATGCCGCACATCCGGCTGAAAACGGCGCTCCGGGAGGCGAGCTGGGACGAAGCGGCGGGCGTATGGCACGTTGCCGCGGGCGACCGCCTGCGAATCACGGCCCGGGTGCTTATATCCGCGATCGGCGCGCTGCACGTGCCTCGCTATCCGAATTTGCCGGGAGCCGAGCGTTTTGCCGGGCCGGCGTTTCATTCGGCCACCTGGGATGCGAGCGCGGAGCTTACGGGCAAGCAGATCGCGGTGATTGGGACGGGCGCAAGCGCCATTCAGTTTGTGCCGCAAATTGCGCCGCTCGCCGGGAAGCTCTGGGTTTTTCAGCGGACGCCCGCCTGGATCGTGCCGAAACCCGATGCCGAGTTCAGCGAAACATGGAAGCGGCGCTTCCGGCAAGTGCCCGGGGTGATGTGGGGATTCCGAAAGCTGCTTTTCTGGCAGCACGAGATTCGGGTGCTGGCGTTCCTGGGGAATAAGCGCATGCGCAAGACCCTCGAAGCGATTGCGCTGCGCCATCTGCGGAAGTGGATCAAGGATCCGAAGCTGCGCGAGGCGCTCACGCCAAAATACGCGCTGGGCTGCAAGCGCGTGCTTTTTTCGAATGACTTTTATCCCGCGATGACGCGGCCGAACGTGGAGCTGGTAACGGAACGGATTGCGGAGGTGCGCGAGCGAAGCATCGTGACGCAGGACGGAGCCGAACGGCCCGCGGATGTACTGATTTATGGGACCGGCTTTCGGGTTACGGAGCCGATGATCGGCGTGCGGCTGGTTGGACGCGATGGCGTGGAGATTCATGATGCGTGGCGCGAGAGGATGAGCGCGTTCCTGGGCGTGACGGTCAGCGGTTTCCCGAATTTCTTTATTTTGCTGGGTCCGAATACCGGGCTTGGGCACAACTCCGTGGTGCTGATGATCGAAGCCCAGGTGCGCTACGTGATGAGCTGCCTGAAGCTGATGCGCAAGCGCGGGCAGAAAGTGATGCACTTGCGGAAGGAAACGCAAGAGCGATTCGTGACGCAGGTGACACGACGCATGGGGCACACCGTGTGGCAGACAGGCGGCTGCCGCAGTTGGTATCAGGATCAGAAGACCGGAGAGAACGTCACGCTGTGGCCCGGCTCCGTCGTTGACTACATGCGACGGACGCGAGCGGCACGCGCGAGCGACTACGAAGCCTGATCCCGGCGTCGGCGCCGAGCGCTTGGCCGGATCGCGCCGTACGAAGCAACAACCATCGCAACGCCATGATCAGGCGCACAGCGCCGTCCCGGCTTGACGCCGGATTGCTCTAACGCTCCGCCATCATCCCTTCACGCAGACGACCTGACGCAAGGAGTGGACGATGTCTACCAAGTCGGCTTGGGCGGCCATCACGGCTTCTATGGACTTGTACGCCGCGGGTGTTTCATCAATCACGTCGGCATCCTTGCGGCATTCGATGCCCGCGGTCATGCGCTCGTGATCGGCGACCGAGAAGCGGCGCTTGGCTTCTCCACGGGACATCGCGCGACCCGCCCCGTGGCTGCAACTCTGAAAGCTCTCGGGGTTGCCTTTGCCGCGAACGATGTAGGAACGTGCGCCCATGCTGCCGGGGATGATGCCCATATCACCTTCGCGAGCGCGGACCGCGCCCTTGCGAGTGACGAAAATATCGCGGCCGTAGTGCGTTTCGCGCGCGACGTAGTTGTGGTGGCAGTTGATGGCCTTTCGCTCGGCGGTGAACGGCCGGACTTCGCCGGAATCGCGAACAGCGGCCACAATCTGCTCCATCATGAGCTGGCGATTCCAGCGCGCGAAATCCTGCGCCCACTCGACGGCTTCGACGTAGTCGTCAAAATGCTCGGCGCCTTCGGAAAAATAGCCGAGGTCGCGGTCGGGCAAATGAATGGAGTGGCGCTCCATATCCTTGCGAGCCAGCTCGATGAAATAGCTGCCCATGCGATTGCCCACGCCGCGCGAGCCGCTGTGAAGCATGAACCAGACGGTATCGGATTCGTCGAGACAGACTTCGATGAAGTGATTTCCGGTGCCCAGCGTTCCGAGATGGTTCGCGTGGTTGCCGCGATCCAGTTTGGGGTGCTTCTCGAGGATGGCGTCGTAGCGCGGTTTCAGTTCCCGCCAGACTTCGAGATTGCGCGCGGGAATCGCCGTCCAGGCGCCCTGGTCGCCGCGCCCGCCGTGATGGGTGCGGCCATGAGGGACGGCTTTTTCGATGGCGGAACGAATGCGTTTGAGATTGTCGGGCAGGTCGCGAGCATTCAGATTGGTCTGGACGGCCATCATGCCGCAGCCGATATCCACGCCAACCGCGGCGGGAATGATGGCCCCTTTCGTCGGAATGACGCTGCCGACCGTAGCGCCGATGCCCCAGTGGACGTCCGGCATGGCAGCGATCCATTTGAAGATGAAGGGCAGTTGGGCGACGTTCAAAAGTTGCTGGCGCGCCTGGTCTTCGAGAGGAACACCCTTGGTCCAGGCTTTGATGGGCGCGCCTTTCTCCGGAACGATCAAATGGTAAGGAGTTTCCGGCATTTTGGTTCCGCCGATCAGGAAGGCCGAGAGCAGCGATGGACTGCGTCCTGGTCTCAGGCCTCTTCCCTATTCTCGCGCAGCTCGCGCTTTCCAGCGAGACCAGCGACCTAAAGCGCCGATGCGAGACTCTTCCGTGGAGTATACTCCGCGGTTGCCGGAGACGCGGAAACGGAAGCAAGCGAGGGCCGAATGACGACGGACATCAGAGCAAGGCGAGTGGTTGCCGTTGCGATCTTGGTGTGCGCCGCGGCGGGAACGCTGGCGCATATCGCGTCCGGGAAAGCATCGCGAGCGGGAGCGGCATGGGAGGAGCGGGCGAAAGCAGCGGTTTCCGCAATTGCCGGCAAAGTGAAGTTGGCGGGATTGCGAGCGCCGGTGCGGGTGGAGCGGGACCCCTGGGGCGTGGCGCATATCTACGCGGCGAACCAGCACGATCTCTTTTTCGCGCAGGGCTATGTGGCGGCGCAGGACCGGCTCTTCCAGATGGAGTTGTGGAAGCGGTCGGGGCAAGGGCGCCTGGCGGAAGTGACTGGTGAATCGGAGCTGCAACATGACATTCGCGCGCGGCTGCTGCGCTACCGCGGCGACATGGACACGGAATATCGAAGCTATTCGGCGGACACGAAGGAAATCCTGGAGGCGTTCACAGCGGGAATCAATGCGTACATTGCGGAGCGGACGGTGCCGGGCGGACCAGGACTGCCGGTCGAGTTTCAGGCGGCGGGCTTCGCGCCGGAGCCGTGGAAGCCGGAGGATTGCCTGAACCGCATGGCGGCGTTTTCGATGACGGGGAATGCGTTTAGCGAATTGGCGCACGCGGAAGCCCTGGCCGCGGTGGGCGTCCAAGAAGCGACCGCAATTGGCGGATTTGATCCGCGGGTGTCGCTTGATCCCGCGGAGGGGGTGGATTACGCCGGGCTATCTCCGGAGCTCCTGAAGGACCTGGTTGGGAGCGACCGAAGGATAGCGTTCGAGGCGCGCGTGAAGGAAGGAAGCAACAACTGGGTGGTTTCGGGGAAGCTGACGGCCACGGGGAAGCCGATTTTGGCGAATGATCCGCACCGGATTCTTGCTGAACCGTCGCTGCGGTACATCGTTCATCTCGTGGCGCCGGGCTGGAACGTGATCGGAGCGGGCGAGCCAGCGCTGCCCGGAGTGGCGGCGGGGCACAACGAAAGAATCGCCTGGGGCTTCACGATTTTCGGGCTGGATCAACAGGATTTGTATCTCGAGGAGAAAAATCCGGCGAACGGCGGCGAATACCGCACGGAAAAAGGATGGGAGAATTTTCAAACGGAGAGGGAGGAGTTTCGCGTCCGCGACGCGCGGCCGACAACCGTGGAGCTGAGATTCACGCGCCATGGACCGGTGCTCTGGGAAGATGCGAAGCGCGCGCTGGTGCTGCACTGGGTCGGCGCCGAGCCGGGGACGGCGGGCTATCTTGGCTCGCTGGCGGTGGATCGCGCGGAGAACTGGAATGAGTTCTCGGAGGCCATGCGTCGGTGGAAGGTGCCCTCCGAGAATATGGTGTACGCGGATGTGGAAGGAAACATCGGCGAATTTTCCGCGGGACTCGCGCCGCTCCGAAGCTGGACGGGACTGTTGCCGGTTCCGGGAGCGGGCGGATTCGAATGGAGCGGGTTTGTGCCGACGGAAAAGCTGCCGCACAGCTTCAATCCGGATGCCGGATTTATCGCCACCGCGAATCACAAAATGATTCCGGAAGGCTACCCGTATCGCGTGGGCTATGAGTGGGCGCCGCCCGAGCGTTTTCTGCGCATCCCTGCCGTGCTGCGCGAGGCGGCGAGCCGGCATCACGCGCTGACAATGGACGATATGGAGGCGCTGCAATCCGATGTGACCTCGGAGCTGGCGCGCGCATTGGTAGCGTCGCTGCGCGCTGCGCCGGGAGGCAGCGGCGACCCCTATCGCAAGATGATGCTGGCATGGGACGGCAGAATCACGCGAAATTCCGGAGCGGCGGCGCTGTATGAGATCTGGTCGGCGGAACTCCAGAACGCGCTGATCGAAAGAAGCGTTCCGGCGGCGGCGCGCAAGCTCGTGCGCGGGCTCGAGACCGCGGACCTGATGGATGCGTTCGTGAAAGAGGTTCCCAGCGCGGCGAAAAGCGAACTCCTAAACACGACGCTTGCGAAGGCTGCCGGGAAAATGAAGTCGCTGCAAGGGCCGGATGCAAGCCAGTGGGCCTGGGGCAAACTGCATGTGCTGCGGTTGCGGCACGGCCTGGATGCGTTGTTGCCCGTGTCCCTCGTGGATCCGGGAGCTGTCGAGCGGCCGGGCGACGGACACACCGTGAATGCGACGGCATACCGCCCAGGATCCTATGAGCAGGTGGCGGGGGCGAGTTACCGCGAGGTGATGGACTTGAGCGACTGGGACCGCTCGGTGGCCATCAACACGCCGGGCCAGAGCGGCCAGCCGGGGAGCAAGCACTATGCGGATTTGCTGCCGCTCTGGAATGACGGGCAGTATTTTCCGCTGAACTACTCGAAGAGTGCGGTGGATCGGGCGGCGATGGACATACTCGAGCTGGTGCCGTAGCAGCCGCGGGGCGGGTGACCTTCAGGCGCTGGCGATTTGGTCGGCGACGCGGGCGACTTGAGCCATTTCGGCGACATCGTGAACACGAACAATGTGGGCACCGCCGAGAATGCAGGCGGCAACGGTCGCGGCTGTTGCCCAGAGGCGTTCGGTGGGAGGCGCGGGCTTGCCCCGTTTGTCCCTCAAGGTGTGGCCGAGAAAACCTTTGCGCGATGTTCCGATGAGCAAGGGAAAGCCGAGCCTGGCGAGCTCCGGGAGCTTTGCGATCAGTTCGTAATTCTGCGCGAAGGACTTGCCGAACCCGATGCCGGGGTCGAGGACAAGTTGCGACTTCGGGACACCGGCGCCGCGCGCGATCGCGACGGAGCGCCGAAGGCCGGCGATAACGTCCTTGAGCACGCTGCGGGCAAAGGGCAGCTTCTGCATCGTGGCCGGCGTGCCGCGCATGTGCATCAGCACAAGCGGAACACGATGGCGAGCTGCGACTTCCGCGAGACGCGGATCGTGGGCGAGGCCGGAAACGTCGTTGAGGATTTCAGCGCCGGCGCCAACCGCGATTTCCGCCACCGCCGATTTGCGCGTGTCCACGGAGATGGGAATTTTGAGGCGGCCTTTGAGCGATTCGAGGATAGGAAGCAAACGGCGCAGCTCTTCGGCAACGGGGATGCCATGCGAGCCGGGGCGCGTGGATTCGGCGCCAATGTCGATGATATCGGCTCCGCTCTCTTGTAGCGCCAGGGCGTGAGCGACAGCCCGGCGCAAATCCGAGAATTGGCCGCCATCGGAAAAAGAATCCGGCGTGACGTTGAGAACGCCCATGAGCAGCGTGCGCTCTCCGAGGACGAGAGCGCGGCTACGCAGTTTCAGCCGGTAGATCCGGCGCGACGGAATCATACGAAAATGAGACTGAGGATACCGGCCTCCTCCTCAGAAGGAGAATCTTTCCGAAAGGATCCAGTGGTGATTGCAGCTGTGGAACTTGGTGATCGCAATTTTTAAGCCGGTAAGGGCGGAAAACCGCGACCTCGAGCTCAGCCGATCCTCCCCAACCCCAAGCCCGGAGTAACAAATACTTCTTTTTTCGGCCCGCGCGCGGCCCTGGGTGCGATCTCTGCGACTCTCAATCCAGATCGAAATCGCGGATGGGCTTGCCCGCGGGCGCGTCCTTTGCCTTCTTCATGGCTTCTTCAAACTTCTTGGCCAGGATGTCCTCTTTATTGGTTTCCTGAAACCATGAATCGGCGAATTTGTCTTCTCGCTGGCGACGCTGTTCCGCGAGAACGTCGTGAGCTTTCTCGAGATCGATATTGGGCCCCGCCTTGGGCGGAGCTTCGTGGGAAAGGACGGAGCCGAAAACGGGATCGACCACGAGCTTTGCGCGGCAGCATGGGCAAGTGACATGGAGGTTTTCGCCGGTACGCTTCGCCATGTCCCCATTCTACTCCAGCGGGCCAAAAAACAAGGGGCACGAGGGATCGTGCCCCGAAGCGCTGTTGATGTTAACGGTTGTCAGGCTTTGGCCGGGCTGTCGCCGCGAGTGAAGCCAGGCGCAGGGCGCAACTCGGGCCGGCCGACGGGCTTCGGTTCAGCGGCGGGAGCCGGAGGTGCCTGCGGAGGCGTGCGGGGCTTTTCCGGCAGCGGCTTGCCTTCCATAAGAAGCTTCACTTCGGCGGCGTCAATGACTTCGCGCTCAAGCAGAGCCTGAGCGATGCGCTCGAGCACTTCGCGATTGCTCGAAAGAATGTTCCGGGCTTTCTCGTAGCCGGCCGAGACGATGCGCTTCACTTCCTTATCGATTTGAATCGCCGTGTCTTCCGAGTAGTCCCGGTGCTGCGCGATTTCACGACCGAGGAAGATGGCTTCGTCCTTCTTGCCGAAGGCGAGAGGGCCGAGTTCGCTCATGCCCCATTCGCAAACCATGTTGCGGGCGATTTCCGTGGCGCGTTCAATATCATTTCCCGCGCCGGTGGTGATGTGGCCGAGGAAAATTTCTTCGGCGCTGCGCCCGCCCATCAGCACGGCGAGCATGGCTTCGAGATATTCGCGCGTGTAGGTGTGTTTATCGTCCATCGGGAGCTGCATGGTCAAACCGAGGGCCATGCCGCGGGGAATGATGGTGACCTTGTGTACCGGATCGGCGCCCGGAGTCATGGCGGCAACGAGTGCGTGGCCGGCTTCATGGTAGGCAGTATTTCTCTTTTCTTCGTCGGAGAGGATCATGGACTTGCGTTCGACGCCCATGAGGACCTTGTCCTTGGACATCTCAAAATCGGCCATGCCGACGAATTTGCGGTTCTGCCGCGCGGCCCAGAGGGCGGCTTCGTTGACGAGATTGGCGAGGTCCGCCCCGGAAAATCCCGGAGTGCCGCGCGCGATGATGGAGAGATCGACGTCGTCGGCGATGGGCACCTTGCGCGTGTGCACGCGGAGAATTTCCTCGCGGCCCTTCACGTCCGGCCGGGCCACCACGACGCGACGGTCAAATCGCCCGGGGCGCAGCAGCGCGGGATCAAGCACGTCGGGGCGGTTCGTCGCGGCAATCAGGATCACGCCTTCGTTGGACTCGAACCCATCCATTTCCACAAGCAACGCATTCAGGGTCTGCTCGCGTTCGTCGTGGCCTCCGCCGAGACCCGCGCCGCGATGACGCCCTACCGCGTCAATTTCGTCGATGAAGATGATGCAGGGAGCATTCTTCTTGCCCTGCTCAAACAAATCGCGAACGCGGCTGGCTCCCACGCCCACAAACATTTCGACGAAGTCCGAGCCGGAAATCGAGAAGAAGGGCACATTTGCTTCGCCGGCGATGGCGCGTGCGAGCAAGGTCTTGCCTGTCCCGGGCGGTCCGACAAGAAGCACGCCCTTGGGAATGCGCCCGCCGAGCTTTTGGAACTTCTGCGGATCCTTCAGGAACTCGATAATTTCCTGCAGCTCTTCCTTGGCCTCATCCGTGCCCGCCACGTCCTTGAACGTGGCCTTCTTCTGCTGCGCGGAAAGCAGGCGGGCGCGGGATTTTCCAAAACTCAGGGCCTTGTTCCCGCCAGCCTGCATCTGGCGCATCAGGAAGAGGCAGAATCCCACCAGCAAAATGAGGGGCGCGGCGTTGAGCAAAATCAGCACCCAATCGCCGCTGCGGACTTCCTTCGGAGTGAACTGAACGGCCTTTTCGCGGAATTCCTTGATGAGATCGGGAGTGTCTTCCTTGGGGGCGGTCACGCGGAACTTGCGGTTCGCCGGGTTCTTGTATTCGCCCTGCAGCTCGTAGCTGTTGGTGCCGAGATACATGGTGACTTCTTTCACGTCACCTGCGTCCAGCTTGGCAAGAAACTCGGAGTACGTCGGTGTATCCTCGCGAGCTTGCGCTCCGTTCGCGGAGACGAGCTTCCAAAGCATCACGCCAAGAAAGACGATCGAAATCCAAAATAAAACGGTCTTTGCCGTGGAACTGGTATTCACATCATCCTCACAAAAGCCCCTGAAACCCTTCGAAACCTCTCTGCGCCGTTCCGCGCCCTGCTTGGCTTACTTCCTGGTTCCAACCGAGAGAAAACGCTGGTTGCGACCGGTCCCGTTGGGCGCAGCTAGTCCAAAGCCTACCCATAATTCCTTAGATGCAGTGCGGAACCCAAAGTAATCGGGCTCGAGCGCCACGCGGCGCCTTGCCGGCTTATCCAGAAGCACCGCCAGCCGGATCGAGCGCGGCTGCGCCTCGCCCAGGCGGCGCAAAAGAAAATCCTGCGTTACGCCGCTATCGAGCACCGCATCGAGCACCAGAACGTCGCGGCCTTTCAGATCGGGACGCGAGCTGAAAACCACTTCCCGGCGAGCGCGGCCGCTCTCTTCCACGTCGCGAACTTCCTCACGCACGAAATGACAGACCACCGGCGCTCCGATCTCCCGAATCAAATCCGCCGCAAAAACAAAGCCGCGGTCGAGCGTTATCACTGCGTCCACGCGGCGCCCCTTGTACGCGCGCGTGATTTCCCTTCCCAAGCTGGCGATCCGTGCGGCAATGCGCGCCGCTGTATAACTTGCGCCTCTCTTGGCGCTCATCGTATGGGATCCTCTGTGATCACCACAGCCGCCTGAGTCGTTTCTTTGGCCGCGAATTCCGCAGGTACAGGAAAGCCGCGGGCCCACGCCAAGGTCCCGCCGCTTGCAAGCACCGGCCACGCTTCCCGCTGCCATCCGCCGATACGCGCTTCACTCAGCAAGCGCTTCAGCTTGCGCGAGTGCTCGCGCCCCTGCGGATGCAGCCGGTCTCCGGGACGCCAATTCCGGAGGACCAGAGGAAACGAAAGCCGGTCGCGGTCCAAAACCGCGCCTGTCAAATTAGTGTCTCGCCTCTCGGCAGGCCAGTCAATCACCCTGAAGCGGAAGACGCACTGCAATTGCGGAACGACAATCTGCGTTTCGGTTTCAGGCAGGGCGATCCGATGTTCAAAGCCCCTGGAGGTCGCCGACGCCAGCGATTTTTCCCGCACCGATGCCGTTGAAAAAAACGCCAGCACGTCATGTTCGCGCCGCACGCTGGCGCCTCCGGGCAGCGGCAGTGATTTGCCGCTTTCGCCTCTTTGAGCCAGTTGCAGCACTGCGTCGATGTGGATCCCGGTTAACTGCCCGGCGCGGGATTTCACGCGGGCTGCGAGTTCCTGAACCATTTCGGCCGAGAGGGCCCGCGTCGCTTCCAAAGGGGAGAGATTCCAAGGCCGGAGCAGGTGCTCGATGGAAATGCAAATCCGGCCGCCTTCCGGCTTCGTGAACCGCTGGACCGCTTCACGGGAAAGCGCCGTGAGCAGGGCGGTGTTCTCCTGCGCGCGCTCCGCCAGCGCGGCGAGATGCGGAACCGCCGCCGGCTGAAACTGCTCCTCGAGCAGCGGAATCAGCTTCCGGCGAATGCGCGCGCGAGTCCGTCCCGTATCGCGATTTGTTGCATCCTCGCGCCAGGCCTGCTTGCGGCTTTTAAGGTAGGCGCGCAGCTCCGCGCGGCGAACCGAGAGGAGCGGGCGAATCACTTCTCCGCACACCCGGTGGATGCCTGCAAGACCGGCAATTCCTGTTCCACGCAAGAGGTGAGCCAGCACGGTTTCCGCCTGGTCGTCGGCAGTATGTGCCGTGGCAATCCGCGTGACCGCGCCGTTCGCCGCCAGTTGCGCGAAGTAGGCGTAGCGCACGCGGCGCGCGGCGTCTTCCAGATTGATTTTGGAACGCCGGGCTTCCGCCGCGGCGTCAACATGATGCGCGTGAAACACCAGTTGGTGCTCGGCCGCCAGCCGGGCCGCGAATTTCTCGTCGCCTTCGGAAGCGCGCCCGCGCAGCTTGTGATTCACGTGTACGACGCTGAGCACCACTCCCAGCCGCTCCCGCAATTCGAGCAGCAGCAGCAGCAGCGCCACGGAATCGCCTCCGCCGGAAACAGCGACACCCAGGCGGTCGCCCGCGCGAACAAGTTGCGCGTCGCGAATCGCGCGGAAAACGCGTTCAGCCACCGAGATCCGCATTGCCGCTATGGTAGCAGCCCCCGTGGATCAGCTTCATCTCAAGGCCAGAAGCGCCGCCTGTTTGCCGGCTTTGCCGCCGCGAAGTATACTTTGAGGGCAGTCCAATCTTCGCCTTCCTCCGAGGAGCTCTGTTTGCCGGCCCGTCGCTTCGCAGTCCTTCTCAGTTTCATCCTCGTCCCGGTTCTTTGGATCTCAGGAATTCGTGCCTCCGTGCAGGCAAATTCCGCGGCTCTTCCGCCCTCGCGCTCCTTCGCCTTTGTCTATGAGGCTCATCTCCCTCCCCAGCCCGCTGGGGCCGCGGTCCACCTCTGGCTCCCGGTGCCCCAGTCGGATGGCTACCAGCAAATCCGCGACCTGCGCATCGAGTCCCCGGTCGCTCACACGAAGGGCCGCGAATCCAAGTATGGCAATCTCTTCGTCGAGTTCACACCTACGCCCGCACAGGCGGCCGCCGGGTTCGACGTTGTCCTGCGCTTTTCCGCCACGCGCCGCGAACACAAAGTCGTTCTCGACGCGAACCCCGCCCCTGCCGTTCACGCGCCCGGCGACTCGGCTCTTCGCGAGTATTTGCTGCCCGATCGCCTCATTCCGCTCGATGGCGTCATTGCGCAACTCGCCAGGGAGCACACTGCCGGCGATACGAGCGACCTTCAGAAGGCCCGCCACATCTATGAATACGTCGTCGCCTCAATGCGATACGACAAATCCGGCGAGGGCTGGGGGCGCGGCGATGCGCTTTGGGCGTGCGATTCGAAGCGCGGTAATTGCACCGATTTTCATTCCGTCCTCATCGGGATGATGCGCGCTGCCGGCATTCCGGCGCGCTTTGAAATCGGCTTCCCCCTCCCCGAAGACAAGTCCGAGGGCGAAATTCCGGGTTACCACTGCTGGGCCGAGTTCTATCTCCAGGGCGCCGGCTGGGTCCCGGTGGACGCATCCGAAGCGTGGAAGCAGCCCGCCCGGCACGATTATTTCTTCGGCGCTAACGACGCAAACCGTGTCTTTTTCTCGTACGGCCGGGACCTCCGCCTCGGCTCCGACCAGAAAGGCGAGCCGCTTAACTTCTTCATCTATCCATACGCGGAAGTGAACGGGCGGCCCGTCAAGAATGTGGCCGCTCAGTTTTCCTTTCGCGACCTCGCTTCGCATCCAGACCTGGCCCGTTAGTCTCCGCTGGCCATCCAGCCGCAGCTATCTTGTCAGCGCGGATAGTTTTGCCGCAGCTTCGGCCACCAGGTCTGCCTCGGCCTGCAAAGCTGCCGCGGCCCGTACCGCCGCTTCTTCCGCTTCTTTCCAGCGGTGCTGCTCGATCGCCTCCTGAACCGCTGGAATCGCCTTGGCCTCGTAGCCCGTGTACACCCCGGGCGCATAAATCTGATGTTTGTACCAGAAACGCCCCGGCAGCCCTGCCGGGTTCGTGAGCTTCCGCTCGCTCTGAATCAGCAGTTCATTCAGTTCGCGCAGCGAAGCGCCGGCAAGCGCTGTGCCCCTGTTTTGTTCCGCCTTGTGCAGCGCCTGCTGATATTGCTCGGCGCTGCGCGAAAGCGCGTCCGCGCTGTTCTGCAATGGAGCGAAGTTCAAGAACGGCGGCACCTCCTGCTTGGTGGGCGGCACGCAGGTCTCGCGCGGATCGGCGCTCGCCGCAAACGCTCCTTCCTCGATCTCCCGGTTCCGCTCGCGAACTTCATCCCGCATCTTCCCGGCGAAGTTCTGGAGTCCCCGCACGTACATCTGCACCGTATCGGCAAAATCCGAAAAGTCGTAGGGCAGAAGCTCCGCATCTGCCAGGCGCATCACCGCTGTGCCCGCTACCTGCGATAGCGCCCGCCCGTACACGAAATTCGTATCCGAAAAATGCGTGTACCAGTAAAAATCGTCGTAAATCGAATGATAGATGCCCCCGTAGTCCTCGCCGCCAAATCCGAGGTCCAGCGCCGCGACGCCAAGGAAATTCTGGAACGATGCGTGGTCCGACCCTCCGCCCGAAATCCCAATCCGCAAGTCTCGCCGTTCCCGCAATTCCCGCCGCTCCTCCGCGGACTCCGCGGCGGTCAGCTCGCGGAGCTGCCAGCGTTTCCAGACCGAAAGCTTCGTTTCAGGATCCTGCACATCCCGGGCCACGTCGTTGATCAGCCTCTCCAGCGTGTGCGAGCCTTCGGCTCCCAAAAAACCTCGCGAATTCGTATCGGAGTTGATGTACGCGACCGCGTGCGCCCGCAGCTCGTTTTGATGCGTCTCGACCCACTCCGTTGAGCCCAGCAATCCCGGCTCTTCGCCATCCCACGCGCAGTAAAGAATCGTCCGCTTCGGTTTCCATCCCGCTTTCCACAAAACCCCAAATGCTCGCGCCTCTTCCAGCAGCGCAACCTGCCCTGAAATCGGATCCTCCGCGCCGTTGACCCACGCATCGTGGTGATTCCCGCGAATTACCCACTCATCCGCGTATTCGCCCCCTGGAATTTTTGCGATCACGTCGTAGACGGTTTTCAGGTCCCAGTTCGAGAACATCTTCAAGTGCACCTTGGCTGGTCCCGGCCCGAAGCGATACGTCAGCCCCAGTCCTCCACGCCACGCCTCCGGCACCGTGGCCCCGCCGAGCGCCGCCAGCAGCGGCTCCGCATCCCCGTACGAAATCGGCACTACCGGAATTTTCGTGAGCGTCGGCGCGTTCTTGACCGGCAATCGCTTCGCGTCCGGCGTCGCGCCGATTCCCGGCGTCAGTGGATCCCCCATGAATTCCGTGCTGTCCTGCACGCTGCCGCGCTGCACTCCGTCCCGCGGCCGGAAGGGCCCGGCCGGAAACACCTCGCCCGGCGAATAGCCGTCGTCCCGTGGATCCGAATAGATGATGCAGCCGATCGCGCCGTGCTCCCCCGCCACCATCGGCTTGATTCCCCTCCACGCATGCCCGTAGCGCGCGATCACAATTGCGCCCTTTACCGAAATTCCATGCCGCTCCAGGACTTCGTAGTCCTCGGGAATCCCATAGTTCACATAGACCAGCGGCCCGGTCACGTCTCCGTCCGCCGAGTATGCGTTATAGGTCGGCAATTGCTCCGCGGTTTGGCCAGAAGTCGGATCCACCGCCACGACCGGCTCCTGCATCTTCGCCGTGAAATGCGGTCCGCCGGCCACCAGCTCGACTAGCCGTTCCTTCGGCGTCGGAAACAACACATCGAATGTTTCGATGTGCGCGTCCAGCCCGAATTCCTTGAACTTGGCCAGAATCCATTCCGCGTTGCTCTTGTCATACGGCGAGCCAACGTGGTGCGGGTGCGCTGAGAGCCGCTCCATGTACTCGCGCATCTTCGCCGGGTCTGGAAGCGACCGAAACTGATCCTCCCACTTTCGTTCTGAAGCCGAACCTTCCGCCGAAAATCCCGCGAGCTGCTTTTCATCTGCCGCCACCCTGCTGTTCATGCCGCCCGGCAGCAGCGCAATCAGGCACACAACTACTAAACTTGCGCGCTTTCCCATCGGCTCCCCCAATTTTTCCGCGATTTTGCGCCGGTATTGTGCCTGAGCGCCCGGCAATTGCAAATGCGATTTCCCGCGAACCTGCGCGACCTCTTCCGCGCCTCTGTCTCTTTCCCCTTCGCTGTGTCCGGCGCCGGCAGGGATCGCCCCGGCCGGTTGCGACCCGCTGCTTTCCGAATCGCCGCGTTCACCTCCTGCGTCGTCCGCCGGAACTCCTCAAACTTCCTTTACAAATGGCTGTGTGTTCGCCAAGCCCTTACCAGCGCGTCCATCGCGAAGGGCGGGCCGCGCCAGCCAGCCGTTCTCCTCGGCGGGACTCCGCAACTCGCGCCCGCATCGCGCTCCTACGGCTCGGGCGAAAAAGCGCCTCGCAGGCTGCGAGAAAGCGTGGATTTGCTCGCGCGTCTTACCGAATCGCCTCCCGCAAAACCCTGATTGGCGTCTTCGCTCCACGGGCATAGTCTTTTTTCTAGCCATGCCTGCTCTCATTGCAGAGCGGAGCAAGCGATGCTTGTTTGTTTTCTCTCCCGCGTGACTGGCTTCGCCGTCGCCGCGGTTCTGTTTGGATTATCGTTCTTCCCGCAACGCGCGGACTCCCAAGAACCCGCGGCACAACGCGCGGTTCTGCAAGGCCGGTCCCTTCACAGCGTTTCCATAGTAAACGCGGCGCGGCTTGCCCTGCACGCCAGACAAGGTCGGATGCGCCGCCCCAGAGTCGTCACCAACGACGATCTGCCTGGGGAATCTTTACCTTCTCCGGAGGTGCCGGCTGCAAGGCCACTCGAGCAAGCGAGCCAGTTAGCCAAGCCGGAGCAGCCCGGCCTGGAAATCTACCGCGTTCCGCCCGATGCCGCGCTCGAGCCGCAGCAGCCTGGTCCCCCGCCCGGGTTCTTCGTCGTCTCCGGCAAAAATCTTCAGTTGGAACACGTCAGGCCCGGCCAGCAAGGTCTCTATGTCGGCTTCCCTCGGCTGGAGACCGCTCCGCCTTCGCCGGAAGCAATGCAACGTCAGATGCGAGCCGATATCTACGCCCGGATTTCGCCTCCCGAAAATCCCTTGCAGCCAGCAGACCCTCCGGTTATCGCGGCCGCCAAGCAGCAACTCGCCTCCGCCCTCGTTGATCTTGATTACGCCGAGCGCCTCGTCGCGCTCGACCAGGACGCCTACTATTCCCATCCGGGCTTCTCGAGCTCGCGCTATGCCGATGAGCGCGATCGCATCGAGGCCGGCCAGGAGGATGCCGCGCTTCTCCGTGCCCGCGTCGAGCGATTGCGTGCCCGCCTGGCGCAACTGGAGTCTCAGCAGCCAGGAGCTGACCGCTAGGCCTGCAAAACCTTGTTCATCCACGCCTGCCGTTGCCGGATTGGCAGCGCGCTCCGCTGGCCGGCATTGCTCGATTGGCCTGCGAGGCGTATCTTCAAGGCACCGGTCAATTTCCTCAGGGGCAAGATAATGTCGCGCTTGTGCCTACATCTTGCAGTGTCGCTCGCGCTTGGCGCCGCGCTTGTGCCCGTTCGCGCCCTCGCGCAATCGCAAAATTCGCAATCAGTGGCCGAGGCCGCGCGCCGCGCCCGCGAAGCCAGGGAGAAAGCCTCGCAGATCTCCCAAAAATCGAAAGTCATCACCGACGACGACATCAAGCCTTCCGCTGCCAAGCCGGCGACGGATTCAGCCTCTGGCTCCGCTACGCCCGCTCCGGCGCCCTCCCCCGAGGCCCCCCCGGCGAGCGCTCCAGCAGCGCCGATAGCAGATTCGGGTAGTGCGCCGGCTGAAGGCGTTACCCCAGCCCAAGGTTCAAATTCCACAGCGCCCAACCCGAAAGACTCTCCCGAGATCGCCCAGGCGAAACGCGCCCTGGCCGAAGCAGAACAGGAGCTGGAGTTTCTCAAGCGTGAACTTGCTCTCGATCAGGACACCTTCTATTCGGCCCCCGGCCACGAGCGCGATTCCGCGGGCAAGGCCAAGCTCGATGCCGAGCAACAGCAGATCGATGCCAAGCAGGCGCAAGTGGATGAACTCAAAGCGCATCTGGCCAAACTCCTGCCGCCCGGTGAGTCCTCCGGCCAGCCGCAAGCTCCTCAGCTCTGACCAAAAAGCCTGCATCGGCGGGTTCCGGGTTTTGGGGCCGCGAGCGGAAACCGTCCGCCCGACTGGCATCCCGGCCCATCCGGAGCGGCAGCTGCTCAGGGAAGTCCACCACTAGATATAGTAGTCTTTCTGCTTGACACCCAAGGATTCGAGAGGCAGAATGCGCCCCGTCAAGCTCTGGACCGCCAGGGGTGCCAAGCGCGGAGCCGCCCGGCAAACCGCGAAGGCAAGCGGTCCGCTGAGGGAAGCGATGCAGTATCTGCCCGGATTTACCGTGCAATGCATCAACCCGGGGTGTGAAGCGCGCGGACACTGGCTGCGGGCCGATGCGCTGGATCCCATCGCGTCGGAAGGACGCTGCCCGTGCTGCGGTGACTTCCTGCGCAACGTCCCGCCTCCGCTCGGGCCGCGTTTCCGGATGCGTCCGCGTCCGCTGACGGCGCGCCCGCCGCTTCGCCCTCGCCCGCGATAATCCTTCTCGGCTCTCTCCGGATTACCGCGAAGGTCAAGGTCACGAGCCGCCGGGTAAGCAACCTGCTTTTGACTTAAGCGAGGTGCATGCCGCCGTTGACGTTGAGAATGTGGCCGGTGATATAGGCGGCTTCGTCGCTGGCAAGGAATACGATGGCGGCGGCAACGTCGCGGGGACAACCCATGCGGCCGAGCGGAATGCGCGTCTTGAGGTCTTCCTTGACCTTGTCTGGCAGGACCTCTGTCATGGGTGTCTCGATAAAGCCTGGAGCGACGGCGTTCACGGTGATATTACGCGAGGCGATTTCGATGGCGATGGCCTTGGTGAGGCCGATCAGGCCGGCTTTAGCGGCAACGTAATTGGCCTGGCCGGCGTTGCCGGACTGCGCGACGACGCTGGTGATGTTGATGATGCGGCCCGCGCGCGCCTTCATCATAGGCGGCAGCGCCTGCTGGATGCAGAGATGCGCGCCGGTGAGGTTGGTGCGAATGACGGCATCCCAATCCTCCTGTTTCATGCGCATGGCCAGGCCATCGCGGGTGACGGCGGCGTTGTTGACGAGAATATCGAGCCGGCCGAATTTCTCGAGGACTTGCTTGAAGCCGGATTTGACCTGTTCGGCCTCGGCGACATCCATTTTGACCGCGAAGGCTTCGCCGCCGCGCGCGGCGACTTCGGCGGCCAGCGCGGCGAGCTTTTCTTCGTTGCGAGCGGCAACGGCGACCTTGGCGCCGGCCTCGGCGAGAGCCAGAGCGGTGTCCCGGCCGATTCCTTGCGACGCACCGGTGACGACAGCGACCTTATCCTTGAGGCTGAACATGGAAGTGAGCCTAGTCTAGTGTGGGCGGGATTTTTTGCAAGGGGGCGAAGGGAAAGAGGGCGGATTCGGGATCGCCGGGGACGGTCGCGCGAACAAGCCAATCCAAAGATTGGCCCCTGCACGCAGGATTTGCGCGCAAAACAGGCCGTCTGGGAGATTGGCCACAACGCGGGCAAAGACGAGAGCTAAGCGGCGTCAGATTTGGAGGCGGCGACTTTGTCGATGGTGGCGGTGAGACTTTTTTCGTCTTCGACGTTGAGAGCGGCAACGGAGCGTTCAATTTGGCGCAGCAAGCCAGTAAGGACCTTGCCGGGGCCAACCTCGACGAACGTGGTCACGCCCTCGTCGATCAGCAGACGCACGGACTCTTCCCAACGAACGGGCATGGATACTTGGCGAATGAGCGCTTCGCGAGCTTCGTCGCCTGTGTGGATGGTGTCCGCGTCCACGTTGGTGACGAGCGGGACGCGCAAATTCGAGAACTGCGTATTTTTCAAGTCGGTGGCGAGGCGCTCCTGGGCGGGCTGCATCAACGCGGAATGGAACGGAGCGGAAACGGGCAGAATGACGGCGCGCTTGGCGCCGAGCTGCGAGGCGATTTCGACGGCGCGCTTGACGGCGCCGGCGTGACCCGAGATGACGGTCTGCTCCGGCGAATTCAGATTGGCCGGAGCGCAGATTTCGCCGTTTGCGGCACGCTTGCAGGCATCGGCGACGACCGCGGGCGAAAGCCCGAGAATGGCGGCCATGGCGCCGGCGCCTTGGGGGACGGCATCCTGCATGTAGGCGCCGCGCTTGCGCACGAGTTGCACGGCATCGGTGAACTTCAGCGCGCCGGCTGCCACAAGCGCGGAGTATTCGCCGAGGCTGTGGCCGGCGACAAAATCGGCTTGCAAGCCGCGCTCCTCCAGCACGCGGTGGACGGCAACCGAAACGGTAAGAATGGCGGGTTGGGTATTCGCCGTAAGCTTCAGCTCTTCCTCGGTGCCCTCGAAGCACATTCTGGAGACGGAAAAGCCGAGGGCCCGGCCGGCTTCGTCGAAGACGGCGCGCGCGACAGGGTATTTTTCGGCAAGCTCCTTGCCCATGCCGGAGTACTGCGAGGCTTGCCCTGGAAACACAAACGCAACTTTGCCCATGGTCGTTCCTAACCAGCTCCCTCACGCAAGAACTGCCGCGGCTGAGAGCTCCTCTTCGATTTTTTCGTTCAGACCCGCGCGGGCGAGACCCGCGGCAACGCGAATGGCGTTTTTCACCGCGTTGGCGTTCGAGCGGCCATGGCCGATCACGCAAACTCCGCGGACGCCCAGGAGCGGCGCGCCGCCATACTCGGTGTAATCGATTTTCTTCTTCAGACCCTTGAACGCGCCCTGGGAGAGAAGCGCGCCCAACTGCGACACCAGAGAACTCTTGAGCGACTTGCGAAGCACGTCAAAAATCTGCAGCGCCAGACCTTCGCAGATTTTCAATGCGATATTTCCGACAAACCCGTCGCAAACGATGACATCCACGTTGCCGGAGAACAGATCGCCGCCTTCCACATTGCCCACGAAGTGCACGGGACTCTTCTTCAGACGCGTATAGACCTCGCGGGTCAGCTCATTGCCCTTGATTTCTTCCTCGCCCACCGAAAGGAGGCCCACGCGCGGCCGGCGATGTCCGAAAGTCGCCCGGTAGTAGATTTCGCCCATGACCGCGAATTGCACCAAGTGGTCGGGCTTCGAATCGACATTGGCGCCGACGTCCAGCAGCACCGAAACTCCGCCTTTGGCATTCGGAAATGGCGCCGCCAGCGCCACGCGATCGACCGATTCGAGCGTTCCGAGCAGAAATTTCGCCACCGTCATCACTGCACCGGTATTCCCCGCGCTCACCATGCCCTGAGCCTTCGCCTCGCGAACCAGCCGGGCGGCCACATGCACCGAGCTGTCCTTTTTGCGGCGGAACGCCTGCGCCGGGTGATCGTGCATGGTGATCACCTCGTTTGCCGGGACGACTTCAATCGGCAGATTGGGCGCCGCATGCTTGGCCAGTTCGGCACGAATGGCAGCGGGCTGGCCGACAAGCAGCACGCGCACTCCCAATTCGCGTGCGGCCAGCACACTGCCTGCAACCTCGGGGCGGGGCGCGTGGTCTCCGCCCATGGCGTCAACCGCGATGGTAATCATTGGATGGTATGCAGGGCGCTCCGGTGGCGAGCGTTCGGTCCGTTACCTGTTCAGGATGCGGCTTCTTGGACGGCCCGGCCCTTGTAGTACCCGCAGTGAGGGCAGGCGCGGTGGGGCTGCTTGGCCTCATGGCAGTTGGGGCACTTGGCAAGCGCCGGCTTGGCTAAATGATCGTGGGCGCGGCGAATGCTGGTCCTGCGCTTCGAGTGCCTGCGTTTTGGGTTAGGCATAACACAACTCCTCTAGTCCGCCCTACCGGGCAGATTGTATGGGCTTTCCGCCCGAAAACCTATTGTTTTTTGAGCCAGTCCTGCTTGAGGCGCGCCAGCGGAGCCATGCGAGGGTCCAAGGAATGGGTTTCGCAGCGGCACTCTTCATGATTGAGGTTGGCGCCGCAATTGGGGCAGAGCCCCCGGCAATCGCTCTGGCAAATCACCTTCATAGGCAGCGCGAGCAGCACCTGTTCTTTCAGCACGTCCGCGAGAAAAATGCCTTCTCCCTCGAAAAAGCCGATATCCGATTCGTCATCCTTCAAGCGTTCTTCTGCTTCCGGCTTGGCGCCTTTTGGCAGCGAGCTGTAGAGCAGGTCAAACGGCCTGGTGATTTCTTCCACCACCGGCTCGAGACAGCGGGCGCAAGTCATCTCGATTTTCGTTTCGAGATGTCCTTCCACCCGAATCTGGCCCTCAATCAGCTCGGCGGTCGCGTTGACCTCCAAGGGGCCGACTTGCCTGGCTTCCGAGGATTCATAGTCGATCGCGCCGGGCACATACCTCTTGTGGATGCGCTGTTTGCGAATGGCAAGGTCCTTAACGTCAAGGAACATGTCTTCAGCGCCTCCCGGGCGTGGATCCATAATGCCTAGACATTATTGGGTTGCGGGAGAGCCAAGTCAAGGAAGCGGGGCAAGCAGGAGCAAAGCATGTTCTGGGGCGTTATAGGGCCGGCCTAGTACCGGGATGGTCGTGGCGCCTGAACGCTCGGGTCAGGGACCGGCCGCTCCCTGCGGAGCCCGGGGCGTGCCAAGGGCGGTGAGCGGTTTTGCAACGGATTTCCGAGGTCATTCACAGCTGGCGGATTGACGAAAGAGATTTTTCTCACCAGAATGCGCGAACGACTTGCGCCGAAGCTTCCCAGGGTAGCGGCGCCGGCGGAAAGCCGCGCTTGCCAAATTGCGGGCTGCGTGCTACATAAGCGAATAAAAGGCGAAATGAAGGGTTCGAGGTGCCATGACTGTCGACTCCACGCTGGAAAAGCCCTTGCCGAACAATCTGGACGCGGAACGTTCCGTGCTCGGAGCGATTCTTCTGGACAACAACGCGCTGAATACGGCGATCGAAAACCTGCGGCCCGAGGATTTTTTCCTCGACCAGCATCGGCGCGTGTTTACACAAATGATCGCGCTTGGCGAAAGTCAGCAAGCCATTGATCTCATCACTCTAACGGAAGAGTTGCATCGCAGAGGCGATCTGGAGGCTGCCGGAGGAGCGCCGTACCTGGCGGCGCTCGCCGACGGCATGCCGAAGGTATCGAACGTCGAGCACTACGCGCGCATCGTCAAAGAAAAGGCGATTCTGCGAAACCTGATCCACACCACGCACAACATCCAGCAGCGAGCATTTGAAGGAGAAGAAGGCGCCGACGCCATTCTGGACAATGCGGAGTCTTCGATTTTCGCGTTGGCGGAGGACCGCATCCGAGCCGGGCTGATTCCGGTAAAGGAAATCGTTCGCGACAATTTCGAGCGGCTCGAGAAAATTTTCAAGGAAGGGAAAAGCATCACCGGCATCCCCACGGGTTACACGGAGCTGGATAAGCTGACGTCCGGCTTTCAGCCCTCGGAACTCCTCATCCTGGCGGCGCGGCCTTCGCAGGGAAAGACGGCGCTGGCGCTGAACATCATGGAGAATGTGGCGATTCGGGGCGCGCATCCGGTGGCCATGTTCAGCCTGGAAATGTCCAAGGAGTCTCTGCTACAGCGGCTGGTGGCATCGGTGGCGCAAATTGACGCGCATAAGTTTCGCACGGGCCACCTGAGCCGGGAAGACTGGCGGCGCATGACCGAGGCGCTTGGGACGATTTCGGAAGCACCGCTGTGGATTGATGACGCCGGTTCCGTCAGCGTGCTTGAGATCGGAGCAAAGGCGCGACGCTTGAAACGCGATAAGGGACTGTCCCTGCTGGTGGTGGACTACTTGCAGCTCATCACGGCGCGCGGGCGCTTCGGCAACCGGCAGGAAGAGGTATCGAGCATTTCACGCGGACTAAAGGGTTTGGCGAAGGAGCTGCAGATTCCCGTGCTGGTGCTGAGCCAGTTGACGCGAGCGCCGGAGCGCGATGAGCGCGGGCCGCAGCTTTCGGATCTGCGGGAATCGGGCGCCATCGAGCAGGATGCCGACGTGGTGATGTTTATCTATCGGCCGCACTTCTTTAAGCAGGGCGCGACTCCCGAGGAACGCGAGGAAACCGAGTTGAAGATTGCCAAGCAGCGCAATGGTCCGGTGGATAGCGTCAAATTCGTCTTCCGCAGCCGGTTTACCCGTTTCGAGGAAGCCGCTCCCGACGCCTTCTCGCAACTGGGTCCCAACGATATGTAGCTGCTGCCACGGTGTGGGTGAGGCGCCACGAACCAAGGACTCACGGCTCGCGCGCAAGTCTGTTCCGAGGAACGCAAGTTCAACGAGGGACGGCGGTTTCTCGCTCTCGGTCCCTCCGATTTTGGATTCGGCGGGTAAGGCGGTTTGCGGCCAGCGGACTGCTTCCAGGCTGTTGTCATTCTCGCGCCAGGCACTCGCGCCATTTTTCGCGGGCTCCGCAGCGCGGCGCGCGATTGTCGTACACTAAATCCTTTACGCGGGCCAAATGGGTCATGACGAACGCACCGAAACTCCCAGCAAAAATGAAAAGCCGTCCGGTATGGGCGGAGGTTTCGATTTCCGCGCTGACGGAAAATTTCCATGCCATTCGCCGGTATGTGAACCCGCCGAATGAACGGCGCAAAACGCCCCGCAAGATCCTCTCGATCGTGAAAGGCAATGCCTACGGGCACGGCGGGCCGCAAGTGGCGCGGATACTCGAGAAAGCGGGTTCGGACTGGTTCGGCGTGACGTGCACGGACGAAGGCGTGGAGGTGCGGAAAGCCGGCGTGCGGAGGCCCGTTCTGGTTCTAACGGGCTTCGTGGCCGGTGAAGAGCAGCGCCTGATCGAGCATGACTTGACGGCTGTGGTCCATCGGTGCGAGCAGCTTGCCCTGCTGGAGCGCGCGGCCGGGCGGAACGGCCGGCGGAAGCGCGTGAGTTTCCATCTGAAGATGGACACCGGAATGAATCGCTTGGGAATTGCGCCGAGCGACGTGGAATGCTTCGCGCGCCACCTGGCCAAATGCAAGCACATCGAACTGGGCGGAGTGTTTACGCATTTTGCTTCTTCGGAGGTGTTTTCGGACTCCGTGGCGGGCCGGCAAACCGCCGAGCAGGAGGAGCGGTTTCATGCCGCGATCGAGCGTTTGCGCGCGCTTGGCGTGGATCCCGGCATTGTACATTTGGCGAATAGCGCCGCGCTGGTTTCGCGTCCCGAGACTTGGGCGGACATGGTGCGTCCCGGAGCGCTTCTGTATGGGTATCATCCGGGCTATATGCCGGTGGAGCGCCGGGCAGAGCTCGAAGCTCGGTTGCCCCTGCGCCCGGTGATGAGTCTGCGTTCGCGGATTATCCATATGCGCGAGGTCAGCGCCGGATCGGGCGTCGGCTACAACGCGGCATTTGTGGCGGAACGCGATTCTCGCATTGGCGTGATTGCCGCGGGATATGGTGATGGCATTCATCGGTCGCTGGGAAACAAAGGATGCGTTCTGGTCAGAGGTAAGCTGGCGCCAATTGTGGGCATTGTCTCGATGGACGTGACGATGATTGACGTCACGGATATCCCCGAGGCCGACGTGGGTGACGAAGTTACCGTTTACGGCGTGGCCGGGCACCGCCAATATCCGGCGCATCTGGTGGCGAGAAGTATCGGCACGGTCACTTCCGATCTGCTGTGCATGGTGAGTCAGCGCGTCCCGCGCTATTACGTTGCGTAATCCTCGATTCATGCTTGGCGAATCTTGCGCAACCGCGGGGCACCGTGCATTCTCCGGCTCTGTTTGCAACGGCTCCGTTCACCTTGTTCATGTGAGAAGGTGACCGTATAATTCGAAGGTTGGACTTAACTCCGTCCGTGCCGCTATGGTGCAACGGTTAGCACGCGGCCCTTTCAAGGCCGAAATACGGGTTCGATTCCCGTTAGCGGTACCAAATCCTTGTTACCTCCGGCTCTTGTAAGCCTTCGCGCTGTCTTTCACAGCAACGTTTCGGTTTCCCGTTGTCAACTCGCCGGGCTGCGTGCGTTGGGCCGACAACCGGGCGGTCAGGTCCATTCTGGCAAACTGGTGCCTCTGCCCGTCGCGCTGAGCTTGAAGACGCCGGATCACGCGCCTTGAGGTACCTGATGGGTGGTGGTGCGGGCCCGACTTGTTACGTTCTGTTACATGCGGTTGCGCTGGGGCGATTTAGCTATCGGAAAGCAGAACATAAATTGCTAATTCTACAAGCTTTAGCGGACTAACGCCGGTGGCCGCGCTCTTGCATTCTTCCAGCCGACATGCACGAGCTTACGAAAGACTCCGAGGCGCAAAGAGATGCTTGAGAAGGGTCAGCGGCAAAGCGGCTTTTCCCTAATTGAACTGATGATGGTGGTCGCCTTGGTGTGCGTGCTCGCTGGCATGGCAGTCATCATGACGTTCAGCAGCACCCAGACGGCGAAAGCCAATAACGCGATGGACGCGGTGGTTACGGTCTTGCGAACCGGCAGGCAACTGGCCATCAGCAAGCGTCGAAACGTGCTGGTCACCTTCACCGCCCCAAACCAGATACAGCTCGCCTTGCAGACGCTTCCCGGAGAGACACCGGTTCCGCCGATGGCACCCGTTTATCTGAACGACAACGCAGCCGGCGGTCTAAGCTTTTTCGTCTTTCCAAGCCTTGGCGATGTGCCCGGGGGCGTAGGCAACGACACCGCTATCAAGTTAGTTGATACCACTACGGGCGGCGCCCCAGCGGCGGTCATGTTTAACAGTTCGGGAACTTTTGTCGGTTCGATTCAACTGCCCAGCTACGCCGGTGTAGGGAACAACGACCCGGTCAACGGAACGATTTTCATCGGCTTGCCCGGCTATCCCAACACGGCACGTGCCATCACGATCCTGGGCAGCACGGGCCGCGTTCGCACGTATACCTATTCCGGTGTGTGGCAGGAACAGTAGAGGAGACTCCATGGTACGGCGCGGGAAAATAGGTACTCAGCGCGGATTCACGTTGATCGAGGCACTCATCTCGATCGTGGTGCTTACGTTTGGCGTACTGTCCCTGGCTGCGGTCTACGCCCAAGGAATCTTCTACACAAGCCTTTCGCAATTCGACTATATCGCGGAGAAGAAAGCGGAGCAGGCGGTGGAAGCGATCTTTGCCGCCCGGGATACGGGAACGCTGACCTGGGCTTCAATTCAAAACGTCAGCGCGGCAGGCGGTCAAGGAGTATTTCTGGATGGACCGCAGCCCATCCTGCTTCCGGGTCCCGACGGTTTGGTGGGTGCCACGACAGATACGGGCATGCCGGATGAGACCGTAATTACGGGCCCCGGGCCGGACAAGAAACTCGGAACGGCCGACGACACGACCATCGACCTTAATCCTTGGATGACGCGCACGATCGCCATCTCGCCCGTGCCAGGCCAGACAAATCTTCGGCAAATCACCATCACCGTCAACTATATCGTTGGCAGTACGAAGCGAACGTACACGCTCATTAGCTATATTTCGCCGTTTTCCTGAGACAAACGAGGGGCTCTGCAAATGAAGAAACGAATAAGACAGTCCGGGTTCACCCTCATCGAGTTCATGATCGCGATGAGCGTAGCGCTGCTGGCTCTGGCCGCAACCGTTCTGGCCTTTCGCGACGCCACCAACGCCAACAAGAATGTGGCCGCACGCCAGGATATGAGCGACAACATCCGTGCAGGCATGAACCTCATTAGCCAGGACTTGCTTCAGGCAGGCACGGGCATCCCGACGGGCGGCATTCCCGTGCCGTCCTTTTCGGGCGGGAGTTGTGCGAGTGGCACGTTCAGCAATGTGAATCGGCCGATGCCCACCGGCACTGCCAAATTCCCCATTTGCAATATGTATTTGGCGGCTATCGAACCGGGCAATGCCATGGGGCCACTGATTACCAGCCCGGATTCCACTTCGTCGCCCACCAACACGGACATTCTGACTGTTCTTTATCAGGACAATCTGTCGACAGGCAGTTTTCAGGTGGGTATGGACGCCGCTCCGATCAACAGCACCCGGTGTCCCGCGGGCTCCATCAACTCCAACGGGTCGGTAGTGATTTTTGATTCGAGCGCGGGCTGCTTCAACATGGCGACGCTTGCGGCGAACGGCGTGCAAATCAATGCCGGAGATTTGATTCTGTTCAGCAATGCCAATGGCAATGCAATTCAGACCGTGACCTCCGTTTCGGGCCAGCAATTGAATTTCGCCAGGGGCGATTTCTTCGGCTTCAATCAAACCGGCGCGCCGGCAGGCACGCTCGTGCAAATACAGAACACGACTTGCACGACGGCTTCTCCGCCGGTTTGCACGCCGAACGGCACGTATCCGCCGACCACCGCCACTCGCATCTGGATGATCAGTTACTATCTCGACATTTGGACTGACCCGGCGCACGTCCGACTCATTCGGCGCGTGAACGCCAATGGTCCAACGAGTTCCGCCGGTGTGATGGGCTCTCCTGTGGGTGAGACCCTCGAGAATCTGCAGTTTACGTTTAACTTCAACGATGGTGTCACTTCGAATCAGCCGACCGTCCCGACAGGCATGACGGAAAATCTGATCCGGTCGGTCAACATTTACCTGGGCACGCGGTCCACCAATCGAGCGACGCAGGACGGGCAGTACCTGCGGGAAAACTTCCAGACGCAAGTCACGCTTCGCAGCATGTCGTATTTCAACAAGTATCCGGGTTCCTGAAGGAGTGCGCGTATGACGACGATTCAGCGTAAGCAATTGCGATCGCAGTCAGGCATCGCCCTGCTGACGACCATCCTTCTGATGCTGCTCATGGCGAGCATGCTGGTCGGCTTCATCATCCTGATCAATTCCGGCCAGCAGGTCAGCGGCATGAACAACGACTACAGCAAGGCGTTTTACGCCGCTGAAGCGGGCATGGAACAATTGACCGCGGGGCTGGGAACGCTGTTCGATTCCACCTATTCACCGAGCGGCGCGCAAATCAGCGCCATTACTTCAACCCCTCCCACGCTGAGCGGCGTGAGCTACGTCCGGTTTGATGGAAGCTCCGGATACACGATCAGCTATCCGGTCGACGCGAACGGCAACCCAGCAGCTACGAACACCACGATCAAATCCGGGCCGTACCAAGGGATGACCGCGCTTGCGACGTCTTACACGTTGAACGTCACAGCTCGCACGGCCGCCGGCTCGGAGGTTAAATTGCAGCGCACGACGCAGACGGTCGGCATTCCGATGTTTCAATTCGGCATCTTCTCGGACATGGACCTGAGTTTCTTCCCTGGCCCTTCCCTTGAGTTTGGCGGACGCACTCACACAAACGGCAACCTCTTCTTGGCCGCCAACAGCGGTCCCGTTTATATGGACGATCGCGTTACCGCGGCAAAGGATATTGTTCGCGCCAACCTCGCCAATGGGTATACGAACACGAGCTCAAGTTATGGCGGATCGATTTACATCGCCAACACGACGGGCGCATCTTTCCGGGCAAACGGTAACACCAACGGCTACCTACCACTCGGGCTTAACCAAGGCAGCGTGGTGGGTATGCCCGGATCCGCCGCGAATGGCAGTTGGAGCACCATCGCGGCCGCTTATAACGGCTATCTGCGCAATAAAAGCCAGGGGGTTACCCCGCTGAATCTCGGCATCATCACGGTAGGCGGCGGCACCACGCAGCCGGTTGACATCATTCGCCGCCCGGTTTCCGGCGAATCCTTGTCCATTACCAACGAGCGTTATTACTCGCAAGCGAGCCTGAAGATTTTGCTCTCCGATAATCCGAACGACATCATGGGTCTGCCGTGTATCGACACATCCACGCAGCCTTTTGACTTGAGCCTATTGGCGAACAATCCCGGTTCCTGGACCGGCGCTGCCGCCACGCTGTACACGCTGATGACGGCAAAAGGGGCCGGATACCAACCCCTGCCTCTGGCAGTTTCCGGGGCAGCCTCGGGTTCCCCCTCTGGCGCCTATACCTCCACCGACGGCTATTGGCTACCTGCGGGCAATCCGATTATCAAGGGGTTCATCAAGATTGAGGCGCAGTATCCTTATTCGACAGGCTGCAATACTTGGCATGACGTTACGCTCGAAATTCTCAGCCTTGGCTACGTGGGACGCAACATTCACCCCGTTCCCCAGTCACTCGATGGCACTAACCTCAACTATCCCGAATGGCCGGCGATGTCCGCGACCAGTAAAACCAGCGCGTCCAAGATGCAGCCGCTAAACAGTTCGAGCTTGCCAGTCGGCCCCGTCGGTGTTTCGCCTTACCAGGGCGGAACTCCGTTCACCTCTTCTCAAGCCAACAATCTTTACACGGGAACCGGTGTTTGTCCGGACCCCCATCCCTTCGCTGTAATTCGCCTTGAACGCGTCCGCGACAATCCTTCCTCGATTCCGTACACAACAGGTACCTATTCTTCGACCAACAAACCTCTGCAGGCCAAGGTGAATCAGGTCTGTGGCGTCGATCCCTCGACGGGCAGTTGGGTCGCAGGTTCCACGCCTCTGGTCACCGATTTCTGGCCCAATGTTCTCTTCGATCCCCGCGAGGGTTCTTTGCGCGATACTGCTCCCTCGGGCGCCTTCGCGGCCCTTCCTACGCTCAACGGTTCGATGCACTATATTGAACTCGACGCAGCCAATTTGGCGAAGTGGTTCAGCGGCACGCTCGGTACTACCGGCGCAAACACCTATGACTCCGCGACTGCTCCCAACGACTTTGTCGTCTATATCTCGGATCGCCGCGGCAATCACGTTACGTCGGCGACTTGGGCCGGCTCCTGGCCTCCGCTGTCGCCGCAAAACGACGAAACCGGCGAATACGGCTGGAACGATATCGTCAACTCGCCCGCAAACCCTGCGACGGGATGCCCGAACAAAGCCCTGGACACGGGCGAGGATTTCGACGGCACGGGGCAGCTCTACCTCTATGGCGCCGACCCGACCTACACGATGAAGGCCGGTACGGCTTTGGCTTCCCTAACTTACGGCCAGTACGGCACGTTCAACGGCCTCTTAGGTACCGCTCTGGTTGCCAATCCGACCTGCTCCGCTCCTTCGTATGGTTTCGGTTCCATCTGGCCCATGGTCTATGCGAACGCTGCCAACGCGGCTCGCGAAAACCCGCCGCTCTTTTTCCGCCGCGCCGTCAAGGTTGTGAATGGCGCCAACCTGCTGGGCAGCTTCTCCGGCAATGCCAAGACCAACTGTGCGGGCACGGGCAACCCCTGTGGGTTGACCATCGCCAGCGAAAATCCGGTTTACGTTCAGGGCAACTATAACTGCCCGACGTGCGCTTCGAACACGTTCGATAACAACAACGTCGCTTCGTCCATCGCGGCCGACGCGGTGACCTTCCTCTCAAACAACTGGAACGACGCCAACTCGTTCTTGAATCCTTACTCCGAAACCGCACGCAAAGCGGTCACTTCCTATTACCGGGCGGCTATCATCGCCGGGAAAAACGTGAGCTTCGCTCAGCCTTCCGGCATGGCGGCCGACTACGGCACCGACGGCGGTATCCACAACTTCTTGCGATACATCGAGGACTGGAGCGGGCAGACGCTCAACTACACGGGCTCGCTCGTGAGCGAGTATTACAGCCGCCAGGCTATCGGGAATTACAAATGCTGTAGCACCGTGTATAACGCGCCTTCTCGCGGCTATTACTTCGACGTGGAGTTCCTCACCCCGGCTCTTTTACCGCCGCGGACTCCGCTCTTTCGCGACGTCAACACGACCGGCTTCACTCAGCTTCTCCTGCCGACGCAGTAAGTTCCCGCTGCGGCAGCAGCACCCGGGCGCCCCGGCTTCGGCTGGGGCGCTCTTTTTTTATCGCGTGCGCATCCGCCGTTGACTCTCACGAGCGCCGGCTCTCGAAGCAACGAAGGAACCGGCGCCGGACCTCGTGAGCAGAGGCCGTCCCCAACGCACATGCCATCTCGCGGCTCGGGACGAACGTGGCGGAGCACCTCAAACAGCGGCAACGCAAGTCGCTCGTTTTATTCATTCAGACTTTTGGCGGCGGAGCGAAAGCCGCCCCGGATCCGGAACGAAGGGCTTTGTTATTTTCGCTCCTCTTCAAGTTTGCATTTTCACGCCTAAGTTTCGGCCTTTCTTGTCTTCAGGATCCAGGCCGCATTCGCGTCGTGAACTCCGTATTCACCGCCGGCACGACGCAGGCCTGCAGCGGCGGCCAGCCTGCGTCCGTGCTGGGATTCCGGCAGAGAAACGCCGTGGCGTTGCTCAAGGCCGAAGGGTCCGCGGCTCCGTTTAGCGGCTCCGCGTAGACCGCATACGTCTTTCCGATCGCCAGCCGGTCGATTTCATAGCTCCCGTCGAACTGCGCAGGTCCGGCGCCGGTGCAGCTCCATCCACCGATCGTCGCGCCCACAACGCCGCCCGAGGCCACATCCACAGCCACCACTTGGGCGCCGAACACTCCGGTTACTCCAGGCGGGGACAGCGGCAAGGAGAGCGGATTGGCGGGGATCACGCGGCCGGCAATGGACCCGAGGTGCGACAAATCGCTCGCATCCGGATACAAGACGCGCAGACCGGTGCGGTCGTCTTCCGCGAGCGGCGCATCCGGCTGGGCTTGTGTTGGCCGCTTGCCGCTAAAGGTCCCCGGCGCAGGGGCGAAGGGAAACATCATCGCGCTCCACACCGCCGAATGGCTGAACCCAAGCAGATGGCCAAGCTCGTGGGTCAGCAGCGACTCCAGATCGTACGCCCCGGTGGCGCCAGGCAGCGCCCCAGGCGTCGCAAACTTCGTCCGGGAATCGCCCGGATTGAAATAAATATCTGCGTCAAGAATCTCTCCGACTTCGACGGAAGCCGCGCTGCTCCCGAGTTGCGCGCCGATGCGATCCGCCGTCACCACGCGCGTAAACGCGAGCACTCCGGGTGTAAAGGCCATATCCGCCTGATCGAAGCAAATCGAATTGACTCCGTCCGCGCCGCAGGCGTTCTGCGTCGCCGTGCGCGTCAGCGGCGCGAAGCTTGCCGCCGCCAGCGCCGCACCGCTCACGTTGGCCCACACGGAAAGGGACTGCTGAATCACCTGCTCGACCTCGGTGAGTTGCCCCGCGCCGGGGGCATTCTGGGTCACAATCGTCGCCGGATTGCTTCCCAGCGCCGTGCTCCACCGCAGCGCGATGCTTCCGGCAGCCGTCAACTGATGCGAACGCACTGGGCACGCCGACCCGCCCGAAAGGCTCGCCGGCTGCCGCACGTCCGGCACAATCTGGTTAAAGGAATACGCCATCGCGCCGGGCGCGGCGCCGCTCGCCAGCCACGCCGAGCAAACCACAGCCATTGATCGTCTCCAACGGCTTCTCATCGCTCCGCTCCACACCACGGCATTCCTCCATTTCCCCTTGCTGCTTGCGCTTCACTGCGCCGCCGCAATTGCTTTTCGCAACTTGGTCTCAAAGTGTTCCAGATCCATCCGCGCGATCCCCTCGCGACGAAACGTTTTTGTCTCCGGGTCAAAGACCGAAATTGAGGAATCTTGTGTGATCATCTCGGCGCCGCTCAGCGCATCGCGAAAGATGCGAAAGGTCCCCTGTGTCCATCCGAGCACGCGATACGGCTCTCCCGCACGATTCCAGAGGAAGAGGTACACTTCTTCGCCCGGGCGGAACTCCGGTACGCCATCCACATGCGAGCGCAGGCCGCCCGCGCGGCCTCCCGGCATCCGGATCGTCACTCTCTCCGGCAGCGATCCTTTCTCGCTTCGTACCACCTCGAATTGCGTGAGTGTCCAGATTTCGCCTCCGCTCATCGTACTGGTCGCGCCGAGGCACCGCAGCCGCGCCACAGCGGTCGCCTTCCCGGCCAGTTCGCCGAAGCTGAGCGGAGCGAGCGTGGTTGCGGTCGCGGCAGCGACAACGATCGTTAGGACCAGCGCCGCGAGGAAAAGAATGAGGAGAAAGCGCTGCCGTTGCGCGTAGCTCAGCTTCTCTCGCATCTATTGCACCTCCAGCGCGCCGCTTGCGGCGGTTTTGTCGAGATTGGTGTTCTGGATGAAGAGGGTCCGCGCTCCGGGCGTCGCCGTCGCGGGAATTTGCAGCGTCAGATGGATGATTCCCAGCCCAGCCGGCTGCTTGGCAATAACCGTCACGTCTCCCGGGCCCGAGACCGTATAGCTCATGCTGGTGTCCAGTCCGCTCTGCGAGAAAACGCAGATGTCGGCGGCGGAGGTCCCGCTCGCGGGCCGCAAGAGGACAACCGGATTTCCCGTCAGGGAGCAGGTATTCGTCGCCGTCGCAAACGCGCCGATCGCCCCCACATTCAAGTCCACGCTGCTTCCAGGCGAAGAGACTCCTGCCGTGGTTGGCTCGACGACCACGATGTCCTTGCCTGTCGCGTTTGGCGCGCCGCTGGTGAGAACGATCTGCTCGTCCGAGTTGTTCGGGGCGGCGACGACCAGCGCGACTGCGTTCGAGCGAGTCCCGTCCGGGTTCTGTACTTGCACAGGTACGCTGCCGGCGCTAGCCACGTCCGCGGCGCTCACCGGAGCCGTGCACTCGAGGCTCGAGGAGCACGTCGTCACGCGCGAGGTTCCTCCAATCAGCAACGCCGAGCCCGGCCCCGGACTCGAGGCCACAAATCCGCTGCCGTCCACGCGAAGCGTGAAGCCGTTCGCCCCGCCCGCATAGACGCTCGCCGGATGCAGCGTCAAGATATTGGCGCCCGTCGAAATGGTCACGCTGGCGGCGCCAGATTGCGATGTGTCGTCCGAACTTACCGCCACCACTTGCAGCACGTTCGGCGAAGGCGGCAGACTCGGCGCCGTATACGTCCCGGCGCTGTTCACGCTGCCGCAGGCGCCGCCTGTGCAGCCCGGTCCTTGCACTTGCCACACGACACTCTGATTGCTTGTTCCCAGCACGCTGGCTGTGAACTGTTGCACCGCGAGGGGAGCCAGTGTCACGCTGCCCGGCAACACGCTCACGAGCACGTGATTGATCACGGTGATCTGTGCCGAGCCGCTCTTGCTTGGGTCGGCCAAGCTCACGGCAAGCACGCTCACCGGATTCGGCGCGGGGATCGCGCCCGGCGCCACGTAGTCCACCTGCAGCGCTCCGCTTGGCGGCGGTATGCAGGGTGACGATCCGACGGCGCAAACCTGCCCGAAGGTGGCATTCCCGCCCGCGCTTCCGTTCACCGACCAGCTCACCCCGGTGTTGCTTGTGCCGTTCACTTGTGCGGTCAGCGTCACGCGGTGGTTCGCGGCCAGAGTTGCTGTTGCCGGGAATACAGTCACACCGGCTCCCGGCTGAATGGCGATGGTGGCCTGCGTTCGCTTCGAGGGGTCGGCCTGCGGCGTAACGGTGAGGATCACCGTGTTCGGGTTCGGGACCTGCGCGGGAGCGTTGTAGGTCGCCGCGTCGGCCATCGAATTCGTGCCTGCGCCGGCGGATTGCGTGGTGGTGGTTGTGATCGTACCGCAGCCGCTGCCGGTGCAACCTGCTCCCTGCAGCGACCACGTCACCGTGCCGCTCGGATTTGAGCCGGGAACCGGCGTGATCGTCGCGACAATCGCCGCCGTTCCTCCTGCCGGCACGCTCGCTGGCGCGTTCAGTTGCAGCGTGAAGCTGCTCGTGATGGTCACCGCGACGGACGCTTGCTTCGAGGGATCGGCCACGCTCTGCGCCGTCAGGACCACGCTTGGCGCGCTCGGCAGAATCGGAGGCGCCGTGTAGTTCCCGTTTGCATCCACGGCGCCGCACGCGTTCGGGCACGCGGCTCCGGCAACGCTCCAGCGCACCGCCGTATCGGGATGCCCGCTGCTGCTTACCGCCGCGTGAAAGCTCAGCGTCGCTCCCAGCTCGAGGCTTGCGGGATTCGGCGCCACGCTCAGCGCGATGTCGCTCGTCACCGTCACGCTGGCGCTTCCCGACTTGCTGGTATCCGCCCGGCTGGTTGCCGTCACGTTCACTGTCGCCGGATCCGGCAGGTCAGCTGGAGCCGTGTACACACCATCCGCGGAAATTCTGCCCGTCGCTGCGCTGCCGCCCGCTATGCCGTTCACGCTCCATGTGACGCCGCTATCGGAAGTGCCCGTCACCGTCGCGTTAAAGGCGACCGTGTTGCCGAGCACGACCGAACTGTTCGCCGGCGCCACCGTCACCTGAATCGCCCGCGTTGGAGGAGGGTTCGGCGGAGCCGCCGCACCGCCGCCACAGCCGGTCCCAAGGGAGGTCATGCATGCGCAGATCAAAATCGCAGCCGTCCGACCAGGACCGCGCCAGACGCTTTGCTTTGGCCGAACGGTGGCCCGCAAAAGACTGGCAATGTTCTTGTGCCGAAGGAGCCCCATGAGGCGGGGCAATGCAGGCGAATGGCCAGCGAAAGCTCCCGCCTCATTCAGAAAGCGTTCGCGCGCGATATGGTTTTCGTTTGAGGCTGCAAGTTCCCTACGTGCAATGGCTTGCAGCCGACGCGCAAGGGTGGGCCAGTCCTCGGCCAGCTAGTGGCCTTTGGCCTGGCTGGCCAATTCTGTTCCGTATTGGAATTGCAGCTCGCCTCTCTGTTTCATTTCGGAATCAGGCGGCTGCGGAACACCCTCATGCGACCACGAGGCTTGCTAGCAAGCGAATTGACCGCGATTCGCAGAACCGATCATTCGTTCGTTTCGAACCGATTTCGATCTCTCCCTCTGCAGCGCCCAGACCGTCGAGACCACCATGGCCAAGGACCCGCTAAGCGGAAACGTCATGCGCGTCGAAGCAACGCTCTCAGTCCTGAAGCGACGCACTCTCGATTGCTACAAGTTCGCGGCGAGCGCGGCCGGCAACTCCGGATACAGAAACGAAAAGCCACTTTGTTGCAGTTTCTTCGGCAGGACGCGCTGGCTCGATAGCAGCAGAGCGTTCGCCATTTCCGGGCCGAGCAGCATTCGCAGAGCGAATGCGGGAACCGGAAAGATCGCCGGCCGGTGCAGCGCGTGCGCGAGCCCCTTGGCAAACTCGGCATTGCGCACGGGCTGCGGCGCGACTACGTTTACCGCCCCGCGAATCTCCGGATGCGCCAGCAAAAATCGCACGGCTCCTACTACATCCGCCAGCGCGATCCACGAGATCCATTGCCGGCCTGTGCTGATCCTCCCGCCAAACCCGAGCCGAAACGGCCGCGCCATTCGCGGCAACGCCCCGCCTCGCTTTGCCAGCACAATCCCGAATCGCATCCGCACCACGCGCACGCCAAACTCTTCCGCTTTCTCTGCTTCGCCCTCCCATTCCTGCGCCAGCTCCGCCAGAAAGTCGCGACCCGGCCCGCTCTCTTCCGTCAACTCTTCGTCGCCGCGATCGCCGTAGTAGCCCATCGCCGATGCGGAAAGAAAAACGCGCGGCTTGCTCGGCATTTCCGTCAGCGCTTCCACCACGCTGCGCGTTGCCGCAACGCGGCTGGCGCGCAGTTCCGCTTTGCGCTCCGCGGTCCACGCGCCATCCGCTATCGAAGCCCCCGCAAGATTGATGATCGCGTCCGGCGTCAGCGCCGCTTCCACTCCGGAAATTCCCGTGGCCGCGCTCCACGGCAGATCGGAAACATTGGGCGGCTTTGAGAATTCCCGCGTTCCCGGCGCTTTGCCCGGCCGGATCAGCCGGTACACCGTGTGGCAATCGCGGGCCAGCGCCTGGCACAGCGCCCCGCCGATCAGCCCTGTCGCTCCTGTTACCCAAACGATCATCCTCTTGCGCCGAGCCTCTCAGATTGGAAGGCGTCGCTTCCGCCTGCCTCTCCGCAGCCCCCTCCCGCATCTCCCGATTCTGCTGACAATATAACCTTCATCCCCTTTCGCCGCCGCGCTTCCTTTCGCGCTACAATTTCTTCGTGGCCCCAGTAACGGTTTCCATTCACCTGAAGGTACTCTTCTTTGGCCGCTTGCGCGAAGTTGTCGGTGCCTCTGAAGAGACCCGCGATTTGCCGGATGGCGCGACTCTCGAATCCGTCTTCGGGTTCTATGCCCAGCGGCATCCAGAGCTTGCCAAGTTCCGTTCTTCGCTCGTGGCCTCCCGCAACCAGGAGTTTGTACCCTGGGAAACACCCGTGCGCTCGGGCGACGAAATCGCCTTCTTGCCGCCCGTGAGCGGTGGCTGACCCGCCATGAACCAGCAAGACTCGCAAGATCTCTACCAGTTGGTCCGCGGTCCCATCGAGCCGGAATTGCTCGTTCGGCATGTCCGCGCCGCCGAGGACGGCGCCATTGTCACCTTCGACGGTTTCGTGCGCAATGAATCGCATGGCCGCCGCACTCTCTATCTCGAATACGAAGCTTACGAAGGCATGGCCCTCGCCAAAATGCGCGAAATCGGCCTGCGACTCCGCCAGGACTTCGCGATTCATCGCGTTGCCATGGTTCACCGCACCGGCCGGCTCGAAATCGGCGAAACCAGCGTCTTCATCGCCGTCAGTGCTCCCCACCGCGCCGCCGCCTTTGACGCCTGCCGCTTCGCCATTGATACGCTCAAGCGCACCGTGCCCATCTGGAAGAAAGAATACTTTGCCGATGGCGCTGTATGGGCCGACGGCGAACTGCCGCCCGTCCCGGCGACACCCGCTGCCAAACCCGCATCCTAACTCCCGATGCTTCTCCTTTCGCGCTCCGCCCGCGCCCTGTTCATCGGTTTCTCGCTGCTCTTCGCGGCTGGCAGCGCTTTGGCTCAGGAGAAGCCCGACCGTCCTCCCTGGGCGCAAAAGCGCAAAGCGAACTCCACGGCCACCGCGACCCCGGCGCCAAGTGGCTCCGGCACTGCGCCTTCCAACCCCTCGGACGGTTCCAGCGGCGAACCGGGAAAAATCGTGCAGCCCACTCCCCCCGGCCCGCCCGAGAAAACCGAGAGCTCTTCGCAGGGCGGCAAAATCGTGCGCAGCGTCAATCTCGTCACCGTGCTCGCCAGCGTGCTCGACGAACAGAATCGCCCCGCTCCTGACCTCCCGAAGGAAGCCTTCCATCTTTATGAAGAGGGCGTGGAACAGAAGATCGAAATCTTCGAGCCCGAAACTTCTCAGCCGCTCGATCTCGCGCTGATGATTGATTCGAGCATGAGCACGCGCATGCAGTTTGCGCTTGAACAGGATGCTGCCGCCAATTTCATCCGGCAGGTCCTGCGTCCGAAGGACAAGCTTGCCGTCTTCAGCTTTGACGAGAACGTCACCCAAGAAAGCAATTTTTCCGACAACGTGCGCCTGTTGCAGAGCGCCGTTCGCCGCATTCCCGAAGGTGCCGGCACTTCCATCTACGATGCTGTCTTTTTTGGCGCGCGTTCGCTTGAACGGGAAGCCGACGGCCGCCGCCGCGTCATTATCCTCGTCACCGATGGAGGCGAAACCACCAGCCGCACCGATTTTGAGGCCGCCCGCAAGGAAGCCGTCCGCTCCGGCGCGCTGCTCTATTCCATCATCTTGCGCCCAGTCAAAAACGAAAATGGCCGCAACACCGCCGGGGAGCACGCCATCGAAACCATTACGGACAGCACTGGCGGCGCGCTATTCTTCCCCGACTCCATTCAGGAACTGGGTATCATCTTCAGCCGCATCGACCAGGAACTCCGCACGCAGTACCGTCTCTGCTACTATCCGAACCCCAAGGGCCCGCCCAACACTTATCGCACCATCAGCATGACCGTCCTGGGCGACTACAAAGTCCGCCACCGGAAGACCTACCTCACAGAGCCGTAACGCGCCCGATGTCTGTTGTTATGGACAAAAGCAGGTGCTCTCGGCGTGGACCAGACGGCAACGCCAGGATGTCTGGACGGCTGTTCCTGCCTTTTCCGAGTCGCGGAGGATCGCTGCACCTGCCCATCGCCATAGATCCCCGCGCGGGCGAGGTATATTTGCGACATCTGAAGTGTGGCGAAGGCGCGCACTTGGCCGTCCGCTTACCATGCGATGCGAGGAAGCGTGGCGGAATACAGATTACTCTTTGGACTTGGTTGCGGCGAGAAAAACGCGATCATCAATAGCGACCGAGTGCGTGAAGAGCGTGGCCATTCCCGCGCCGGGTGCGGCCACTAGCCTTGAATCGCCGCTGATCGCGGGGCCCGCCGGTTTTCCTGGGTTTTCCGGCGCGGCACCGGGCTGGAGCGAAATGCGCGTCGTGGAAGGACCGCAGCCAGCGGGTGCGCCAAGGCACGTGTCGCGGACGAAGACCTGACGGAAGCCGCTATCGGGAGACGATGCGCCCGGTCTCTGCGCGGGCGCGGAGCTGGGGCTTGGCTTGACGGAAAGAAAAGCCACAAAGCGGCCGGAAGCGCTGACGGATGGAAGAACGTTGTTCGTGCCCACGAGGGCTCCGGTGGGATCGGTGGAGACCAGTTGCGTGGAAGGCTTGCAAGAGGCCTCGGCGCCGAAACAGGTGTCGCGCAGGAAAATCTGTATGCCCTGCGGAGAGCCGGACGAATCGGATGCGAGATTCGTAGCCGCGGAACTGAACGCGATGAAGCGGCCATCGGAGCTCATGGAAGGTGAGTGGCTGTCGTCGTTGGCGGCAGCGCCATCGGAACCGACGGAGATCAGCAGAGTGCGCGGCTGACAGGGAGAAGAAGCGCCAACGCAGGTGTCGCGCACAAAAATTTGCGAATGGGAATCCTGAGTCGCGGTGTAGGCGACGTAGCGGCCGTCGAAACTCACGGCCGGAGTTTCCTCCGCGGCGGAGTTTTGCACGCTCGCCTTGGCGGCGTTCGGGCTCGGGCAAGCGGCGGTCTGAATCGTGAAAGCGGCGGACGCGGAGCCGCCGCCGCTGCCGGTGGAACCCGGAACACCCTGAAGCGGAGCCGATGGCGGATTGGAGACGATAACCATGGCCGAACCGGAAACCGCGAGCTGCGCCGCCGGAATGGTGGTCTGAATCTGGCTGGAGGTGATGGAGGACGCCGGCGCAGAAAGCGAAACGGGCTGCCCGCCCGCGACTTGAAAGCGAACCGACGAAATCTGCGTGGGATCGGAACTGGTGAGGAAGTTCGATCCGGAGATCGTAAGGGCCGTGTCGCCGCTCCCCGTGGTCACACAGGAAGGAGAGAGCGAGCTGATCGCGGGGGTTGGGTTCGGGGGATTGTTGATGATGAAGGTCACGGTGTTCGAGAGGCCGTTGGTGCCAGCGCCCGAGAACGGATTCTGTGTGTTTACGGTGGCGAGCCCCGGTTTGGCGATCAGGGACCCGGAAATCGTTGCGGAGACGATGGAGCCGAGCACGTTGCCGGAGGAGTCCTTCGCCACGGTCGTAGGCACCTTCTTGCCATTCCACTCGATGAACGTCTGCGCGACGAAACCCGCGCCATTGATCGTCAGCGTGAAATCGCCGCTTCCCGCGGGGATATTGGATGGCGACAAAAAGGAGATCGAAGCTCCGGTGTTACCCTGGAAGGTGTTGCCGTAATCGTTGCAGCCGCACACGGCCATCATCGCCGCGAACCCGACCGCCAGAGCTGCCCAAGACCGCTTCATCGAGACTCCTTTAGCCCCAAGCTGGCGAGGAAGCGCGCGCTCCCGCCTGACAAAGTTTTCTGCGGTGAGATGCGGGAAATACGCGCCGCGTTGACCGCCCAAAGTCCATCCCAACAGACCTCGAAAATGGCATGAGCGCAACCCTTAATAGGTACCATCGGCGTTGCACGCAGGTCAATGCAGCCAATTGGCGAAGGGCGGAGCACGCGGAGCCAGTGTCCGCGAGCGGGACGGCAATCCCAAAACCGCGAGCGGGTGGACCGGGATCGCGGCGTGTGATTTTCCGTAAGAGATTCGCGAGAGAGGGGTTGTAGCCGGGTGGAAGAGCGGCATGGCGCTTGCTTGCGAGATTGGCTGTAGGATGACTACTCCCAGGGCGGTAGACGCTCTACAGGCGGTGTTTGGACCGGCAGGAGGATCGATGAAAGAGCGCTATCAGAACCGCATCGAGCTGCTGCAAGGGACCCTGGACCTGCTGATTCTGCAAACGCTTGTGTGGGGCGAGCGCCATGGCTACGGCATCAGCCGGGCCATTCAGGCAAGCTCGGGGGAATTGCTGCAGGTGGATACGGGTTCGCTCTATCCAGCGCTGCACCGGCTTGAGCGGCAAAAGTGGATCAAGGCCGAGTGGAAGACTTCCGAGAACAAACAACGCGCCAAATATTACCGGCTAACGGCGGCGGGGCGAAGACAACTGGCCTCCGAGAAATCGCGATGGGAGCTTCTGACGGGAGCCATCGCGGGAATTTTGAATCCCGCCGCGGGAAGGCCGAAGCCATGAAGTTTTTCTTCTGGAGCCATCGCCGAAAGGAACTGGCCGAAGAGATTCGGTCGCATCTCGAGATGGCGGCCGCAGACCGCATGGACTGCGGAGAGACGGCCGAGGAAGCGGCCTCCGCGGCGCGGCGAGAGTTTGGAAATGTGCCCCTGGTCGCAGAGGCCGTGGAAGCGCAGTGGGGATGGGAGGGGCTTCGCCGCATTTGGCTGGATGCGCGGTACGGCGTGCGGACCTTCGCAAAAAACCCCGGATTCACTGCCGTAGCGGTGCTTACACTGGCGCTTGGAATCGGCGGCAACGCCACGGTATTCAGTTGGATTCGCAGCGTGCTGCTGAACCCCCTGCCCGGAGTGGCCGCTTCATCGGAATTGGCGGCCGTTGAAAGCGTGATGCCCAACGGCGAGTACCACACCAGCTCCTATCCGGACCTCACCGACTACCGCGGAAAAAACCATAGCTTCTCGGACATGATCGGATTCGAGTTTGTGGGCGTGGATTTGAGCGTGAGCAACACGGCGCCGGTCGAACGCGTGTGGGGTTTGATCGCGACCGAGAACTATTTCGATGTCCTGCGGGTGAACGCGGCGTTGGGAAGAGTGTTCCACGAGGAACAAAACCAGGCCCCGAATTCGGATCCCTACATCGTCCTCGGCAACGGATTCTGGAAGCGGCGCTTCGGAGGCCGGCCGGACGCCGTGGGCAAAACGCTGCGGCTTAACGGACACCCCTTTACGGTGATTGGGGTCGCGCCGCCTGGCTTCCACGGCACGATCGTGGGAATCGATGCCGAATACTTCGTTCCGATGCTGATGCAGCCCGAGGTGCTGCCGAGCGAGAGTCTGACCGACAGGAATCCCACGTTCATTCACATGATGGGCCGGCTGAGAAGCGGAGTGACCATAGAACAGGCGCAAGCGGAAATGGCAACGCTGGCGGGCAACCTGGCGAGGGAGTATCCGGATTCCAGCAATGGCGTCGGCGTTTTTGTCGCGCCGGTGTGGAAGGCGCACTACGGCGTGCAGGATTTTCTGCGCAGCGTGCTGGCCTTTTTGATGGTGGTGGCGGCGTTTGTGCTCCTGATCGCCTGCGTCAATGTCGCAAACCTCCTGCTGGCGCGCGCCACGACCAGACAGGAAGAGATCGCGATTCGAGCCGCGCTGGGCGCGGACCGGCTCTCGCTGATCCGGCAACTCCTGGTTGAGAGCCTCCTGCTCGCGGGAGGAGGAGGCGTTTGTGGCGTGCTGCTTGCCCTGTGGGGAGTCAAGCTGCTGTCGTTGTTTGCGCCGGCAGGACATCTGCCCGTTGCGCTGTCCGCTCGAGTCGATGGACCGGTTCTCGCGTTCACCTTGGGCCTTACACTGGTCACGGCAATGGTGTTCGGTTTGGCGCCCGCCTTGCGCTCTTCCCGGACGGACCTGAATACCTCGCTCAAGCATGGCGCGCGCCGCATCGGAGGCCCGTCAGGCGCGCACCTCAGGAGCGTTCTGGTGATTTCTGAGGTGGCGCTCGCGACGGTCCTGCTGGTAAGTGCCGGTCTTTTGGTTCGTAGCGTACGCAATGCCGAGATGCAGGGTCCGGGATTTCAAACCGATCATATTGCGGTTGCCGCGTTTGACTTGCGAGCGAGCGGATATTCCGGCGCTCAAGCTTCTCTCTTTTTCGAGCGCCTCGCCGGGAATTTACGCGAACTGCCCGGAGTGGAAGCCGTTACCTTGGAGCGCTACGTGCCACTGTGGTTTACCGGCCGCAGCTACACGCCCGTCGAGATTGAAGGCTACACTCCGCAACGAAATGAAGATATGGGCATCGACCTGAACGTGGTGGGCACCGACTATTTCCGAACGCTGCGGATTCCCATCCTCGCCGGCAGGGACTTCACGCAACAGGACCGCAACGAAACCCCGAGAGTGGTCATCGTCAACCAAACCATGGCGAACCACTTCTGGCCGGGGCGTGACGCGACAGGTCACCGGTTGCATGCCTGGGATCAGTGGTGGACCGTCGTCGGCGTGGCCCGAGATGTCAAATACCATCGCATGAATGAGCCGCCTCAGCCCTTTCTGTACCTTCCCGTGCCGCAGACCAGTGGCTTGGATGTGAATCTTCTGGTGAGATCGCAAATGCCGACAGCAACCGTGATCGGCGCGATTCGCAGCGCGGCCCGGTCGCTCGATGCCAAGATTCAGCCCCTCGAAACGGATGACCTCGGAGGGCTGCTCCACGTTTCCCTCTTCGCCAACCGGACGGCTGCCAGCGTTGCATCTATCCTCGGCGGGCTTGGGCTGTTTCTCGCAGCTCTCGGGGTGTACGGCGTCCTTTCCTATACAGTCAACCAGCGGCTTGGAGAAATCGCAATCCGCATGGCTATGGGCGCTCAAGCGCGAGACGTCCTGAGTCTTGTCGGTGGCAAGGGGTTTAAGCTGATCGCCATAGGTGGCTTCGGCGGAGCGCTGTTTTCTCTGATCGTCGTTCGCGCAATCAGCGGATTGCTCTTCGGAGTGAGCGCTTCCGACCCCATGACTTTTAGCGCGGCGGGCGGCTTGTTGATTCTCGTGGCCGCGGCAGCGTGTTGCGTGCCGGCGAGGCGGGCCATGAAGGTGGACCCGATGACGGCGCTGCGGCATGAGTGAGCCGGTTCGCCTTTGGGCCAGAACGTTTGCAATCAAGTTCCTACATCTGAAAATGTCGAACGGGCGGCCGACACCCCTGATTCTGCGGACGAGCGCGGCGCGCCGCGGTAGGACTGAGCTTCGCCGCCAAAATCGCGGTCAGTTTTGGACTGCAAATTTGCCTGCACTGCTGCTGCAGCCGCTTGCGCGACGGCCTGAATGCGGCCACGGCACTCCGCGTCCTCGACCGGCAGCGAAGCGGCGCGGCGATAGTCGCTGAGGGCAGGTTCCTTGTGGCCGAGCTTGGCTTCAAGATCGCCGGCGATCAGCAGGAAAAGCGGGTTCGAGGGATATTGCTGAACGAGCGGCGTGATGACCGAGAGCGCCTGCGCGTATTCCCGGTCGTAGCGATGCAAATTTAGCGCGAGATAAAAGCGGGCGACGTTCGAGGTGATGGAGTTGGCGCCGACGACCTCCTCGAGCTGGCGTAAGCCTTCTAGTTTGTTGCCACCCGGGATGCCCATGAAGAAGCGCAAAATCTTCGCGATGCCGCTCAGCGTATCCACGTAGTAGTTGTAGAGTCCAAGACCGAAATACGTGTCGGCAAGCTCCGGGTCGAGCTTTTTGGCGGCAAGAAAGTGTTCGCGTGCGCGAACACCGAAGCGGGCCGTGGCGCGATTGTCGCCGCGAAGGCCGTACAGGCGTGCAGCAAGGGCATCGGCCATGCCGGCGTAGAACTGCATCTCGGAGGAATCATGCTGCTTGATTTGCGAGGCAGCCAGCGAGGCAGCCTGCCTGGCCAAATCGAGGTACTGCTGGTCGGATTCGAGCTTCGGCCGGTGCCGCGCGTCGATCATGCCCCATTTGTAGTCCATGGATTGGCACCAAATGCGGTACCAGAGCGCTTCGCCCTCCAGGAGATACCCGAGCGGCTGATCGGGATACTGCTGCTGCATGCGGCGCGCCTGCTCGACGGCCGAATCCAAATCAAAGCTGTAAATGCTGGCCAGCACGCTTCCGGTGTTTGGGAGGACTTGCACTCCGTGCAACGCAGCGCCCGCGGCAAGAGCAGCAAACGACAACATCAGCAGCGAAGCAGCGAGAAACTTCGGCATCGAGAGCGGACCCCGGCAGCGGCCGTTATTCCGCGCGGCCGGCGCTACCTCGTATGAGTCTAAGCTGTTCGAGAAGCTTTGAGAATCGAAAGGGCTTCTGCAGGAACATCGCATTGGGCGGAAGTTCATTTTCCTGGAAGCCCTCGGCGTATCCCGACATGTAGATGACGCTGATTCCCGGTTGAACTGCCGAGATGCGGCGCGCGAGTTCCGGGCCGCGGAAGCCGGGCATGACGATGTCCGTCAAAAGGATATCAATACCCGGATGCTTTTCCGCGAGTTCGAGCGCTTCGAGAGCGTTATCGGCTTCGAAGACGGTATATCCCGAAGCCCGCAACAGTTCGACGACGGCATGGCGCAGCGCCGATTCGTCATCAGCAACCAGGATCGTTGCCGCGGCAGGCTCCGGTGCAGCGGTGGCTTCCTCGGAGGCAGGAACAGCCGGCAGGACGGGATCGACGGAAGGGAAATAGATCTCGAACGTTGTGCCCTCCCCCGGAGTAGTACGCACGTGGATATGCCCATTGCTTTGTTTCACGATGCCATAAACCGTGGCAAGCCCGAGGCCCGTGCCCTTCCCGAGCGGCTTGGTGGTGAAAAAAGGCTCAAAAATCTGTGCCCGAGTCTTTTCGTCCATGCCACATCCGCTATCGGTCACGGAGAGCACCACCCAGTCGTGAACGGACGTGGCAGAAGGCGCGGAAGCGGCGGCATCTTCGGGCAGGCGGGAAGCGTTGGTGGTCGCGATGGTCAGGCGGCCTCCCTTCGGCATGGCGTCGCGCGAATTGATGGCCAGATTGGCGATGACCTGCTCGATCTGGGAAGCGTCGCAAATAATCCAGGAGCGCCGGGCATGGTGATGAAAGGAAAGTTCGATATCTGAACCGAGCAAGCGAGGGAGCATGAACTCGGAGCTGGTCAGGGCCTCGTGCAGGTCCATCGGTTTCATTTCGAGAATCTGCTTGCGGCTGAAGGCCAGAAGCTGCTTGGTGATGGCGGCGGCTTTTTCCGTGGTGCGCTGAATCTGGTTCAGGTAAAGCCGAGCAGGGGACTCCGGGGGCAGGGCGCGGTCGAGAAGGTCCGAGCAGCCGTCGAGAACCATGAGCATATTGTTGAAGTCGTGCGCGACGCCGCCCGCGAGACGCCCCAGCACCTCCATTTTCTGCGCCTGGCGCATCTGCGATTCCAACTGTGCCTGCTCTTTCGTCCGCTCCTGCAATTCGAGTTCGATTCGTTTCCGTTCGCTGATATCCTCAACGACGAGCATGAGTGAAATAAGCGCGCCGTTTTCGTCATAGATGGGCGCTCCCGAGATGCTGACCGGGATCTCCCGGCCGGCGCGGGTAAGGCGCACGGTTTCGAGTCCGGCGACGATTTCGCCGCCGGAAATTCTCCGGCGAATCTCGCTGACCTCGTTCTCCTTCTCCGCCGGAAACGTGGTGATTTTTTTTCCGACGACCTCCTCGGCGGGCCAGCCGAAAATCCGCTCCGCTGCGGGATTCCAGGCATTCACATTGCCGGCCAGGTCCATGCCGATCACGGCCATGGGCGCGGCTTGCACGAGCGCGCGAAAGCGTTCGGTGCCGCGGCGTGACGCGGCCTCTTGCGCGGTCCGTACGAAAGCAACGATATCGTCGGCGGCAATGAGAAGCACGACCGCCGTCGCCGCCGACGCCAGCGCCGTGACGATCTTGACCGCGGCGGAAATCCAGTACACCGGCTTCCAAATCGTCACCACTTCCATGAAATGCGTCATGCCGCAACTGACGATGAACACCCCGAAGGCCCAGAAGAAGCGGTGGTACGGAAGGTCGCGTCCGGCGCGGCGGATCAGCCAAACTAGAGTCGCGGAGATGACCACGTAAGAAACACCGATCGTGAAGTCGGAAATGACGTTGGTCCATACCAAGCGACGGTCGCCGACGTAGCAGAACCAGTGCGGCAGGAATTTTGCCGACATCAGAAAGGGCGAACCGAGCCGGACCGCCAAACCAACAAAAACGAGCGGGATGAATGCGGCGGCGAGCGACCAACCCGTTAGCCCAACCCGCGCAGGTGAACCAGCGACGACACCGTTCGACATGGACGCCATTTCTCCGAGCCCGCTCTGCGCGGACCTATGCCGGACTTGGATCTGTGGAAGGGTGCCTTCGCCGCCGCAGCGCTTGCGCCGCCACGGCGGAGTTCTCGGCACGGCAGAGAGGAGCGCCGTGCGCGGCAAACTTGAAGTGAGTATAGCGTGTTGTGCCCGTTGGCCCTTGGGCTTCTCTGCGCCAGTTTCCAAAACATCAGGGGCAAGCGCGGGCCGTAGGAGAGCTTCGTGCCATTTGCTATCCTCGGCGGACGCATGATTCCCGAAAACCAAGAGGCCGAACCTGCCGTGAGCCAGATGCCCGAGAACACCGGGCTGGAACGTGGTCTCGGCCTCAAAGAAGCCGTCGCGCTGAACATGATCGAGATCGTGGGGATTGGTCCCTTTGTGGTCAGCGCGCTGGTGATTCGCGCGATGGGCGGCCCGCAGGCGCTGATCGCGTGGGTTGCAGGAGCACTGCTCGCCGTGCTGGACGCTTTCGTCTGGTCCGAGCTGGGCGCGGCCATGCCGCAGGCCGGCGGCACCTACGTCTTTTTGCGCGAAGCCTACGGCCCGCTCCGCTGGGGCCGCCTGATGTCTTTCCTCTTCGTCTGGCAAACACTGATTCAGGCGCCACTCTCTGTCGCTTCCGCCGCCATCGGATTTTCCGAATACGCCCGCTATCTCCATCCGTTCACGGTGTGGCAGTCGAAAGCGATCGCCGGAGGTTTGGTGATTCTGCTCTTGATCCTGCTTTACCGCCGCATCACCACCATTGGCAAAATCTCCGTCCTGTTGTGGGCGGGCGTAGTTGCCACGATGGTCTGGATGATCTGGGGCGGGCTGCGCCATTTCAACCCGAAGCTGGCATTCGATTTCCCGCCGGGCGCATTTCAGCTTTCATGGATCTGGTTCGCGGGCCTGGGTTCGGCCATGGTGAGCACGATTTACAGCTATTGGGGCTACTACAACATTTGTCATCTGGGCGGAGAGATTAAGAATCCGCAACGGAACATTCCGCGCGGCATTTTCCTCTCGATTGCCGGAATCGCCGCGCTGTATCTCGCCCTTCAACTGAGCATTTTGGGCGTCGTGCCGTGGCGCGAGGCGCAAAATTCGCAATTCATCGCCAGCCTGCTCGTGGAGAAAATCTATGGACACGCCGCGGCGCAAGTGGCCACCGGGCTGATTTTGTGGATCGCCATGGCCTCGGTCTTCTCCGTGTTGCTCGGCTATTCCCGCGTGCCGTATTCGGCGGCGCTCGACGGAAATTTCTTTTCCGTCTTTGCCAGGTTGCATCCGAAAAAGCACTTTCCCCACATTTCGCTGCTTTTCCTTGGCGCGCTTGCCTTCTGCTTCAGTTTGACGTTGCGGCTCCGCACCGTAATTGCCGCCATTCTTGCGATGCGGCTGATTGTTCAGTTCATCGGACAAGCCGTCGGCGTCATGTTGCTGCGCCGGCGTTGGGCGGCCGCCCGCTTGCCTTTCAAAATGTGGCTCTATCCTTTTCCGGCGATCCTGACCATGACCGGCTGGGCGTGGCTCTTCTGGCATACGGGTCCCGCGCGCAAATGGGGCCTCCTCGAGATCGCTCTTGGTGTCTTTGCGTTTCTCATTCGTGCGCAACAAATGCGACAATGGCCCTTTGCGGCGAGCCCGGCAAAGTAACCGGTCATTCGGCAAGACTCATCTATACTCTGTTGTCGCGCCTGCGCAGGGACTCGTCCCGAAGCGCGGAGTTGCATCGCCGCTATGGCCTGACCAGGGGAGGAAACGTGCCGCGCCTGATTCTGGGACTCATGGCTCTCGTCTTGTCGCTCGGAGGCACCGCCGCTCGCGCGCAGTTCTCGCCTCCCGCGGGGACTGGCCCAGGATTGCCTGAAACCGTCGAGGCCATTGACAGCGCTCGCGTCACCACCCGAATCCTTTATATCACCGCGCACCCCGATGACGAATCCGCCACCCTCCTGACGTATCTCGCGCGCGGACTGCACGCCGACGTGGCGCTACTGACGCTCACGCGCGGCGAAGGCGGGCAGAACGACCTCGGGCCGGAGCAGGCGCCGCAACTCGGGTTGATACGCACACAGGAGTTGCTCGCCGCCACTCGCGGCTACGGCATCAAGCTCTTCTTCACCCGCGCGCCCGATTTCGGTTTTTCCAAAACCACCGAGGAAACACAGCGAATCTGGGGCGATGCTGTTCTGGGCGACATGGTTCGCGTGGTGCGCACCTTCCGGCCCAGCCTCGTGATCAATGGCTGGGGCGGGGTTCACGGCGGCCACGGCCATCATCAAACGGCGGGTTTGTGGACCCCGCGCGCCGTTGCGCTGGCTGCCGATGCCAAGGCGTTTCCGGAGCAATTGCAGGAGGGCCTAGCGGTGTGGGGACCCGGCGGAGTCGCCGTGCCGGTACTCGATACGGAACGCGGCGGAGCCTCCAATTCCTCGCCAAACGGCCTCACCTTGCCGGTGGACGAGATTTCTCCGCTCTGGGGCAAGACCTGGCGGGAAATCGCGCTGGACGCCTTCGCCAATCACCGCTCTCAGGGAATCACCGGCTTTATCAACTCGCCCTTTTTGCGGCGGCCCCTCGTTCTCATTCGCGAAGACGGTCAGAAGCTCGACGCGTCGCTATTGGCGCAGCCGCTTCGCGAGCTCGGCACCGGAAGCCCGGCCCCGCGCGCGCTGGCTCCCGCCCTGGCCAATGCCGATGACGCCATCGCCCAGGCCGGAACCGCAGCACTTGCTCTTCGGTGGCAGGAAGCCGCGAAGCAACTGGCGCGAGCCGCCGAAACCGTTCGGTCCTTGGCCACAAGCGAACCGCGTGACGCGATGCCCGCGCCGCTGCGCATGGATCTCACCGCTGCCCGCGAGCGAATCGAACGCGCGCTGGCGCTCGTCGCGGGAATCGAACTTCGCGCTACCGCCGATCGCGACGCGTTGGTTGTTGGCGAGACGTTTCGCGTCTCGGCCGAATCGCAATGCCGCAAGCAGGCGGACTGCGAGCTCGGAACCTTGCAACTGAATCTTTCCTCCGCATTCCAGCAGATCAAGACACAAGGCGACGCCGAGAAGGGCTTCGAGTTTACTGTCCAAGTCGAGCATGCACCGCCGCCCCTGACCACCTGGGACCAGTTGCTTCCCGAGCCGCCTCCCCTGATCGAGGCCCGGCAGGACGTGACCGTTGCCGGCTATCGCTTCTCGGTGCTTACTCCGGTTACGCACGTTGCCGCCAACTCCACGCGCATTGACCGCGTGCCGCTTCGCGTCGTTCCGGCGTATACTCTGGCCGTCGAACCCACCCGCGCGATCGAGGTGCCCGGAAAACAGCAAAAGCCTTTCGACGTCCTGCTGCGCGTTCATTCGTATTCCACCCAGCCGGCGAAAATCGAGGTCGGCCTCGATCCTCCGGATGGATTCACCGCGAGCACGCCGGAAACGGTCAGCTTCGAAGGCGGCGGCGATCGCTACGTTAAGCTGACCGTCACGCCGCCCGCACATCTCTCGGCTGGCCGGTATCCGGTCACTGCATATGCGAAACGCGGAGAGGAAAAATTCAGCACTTCGATTGCGCCGCTGCCGTCTCTGCCCACGCGCTTCTGGGAATCGCCCGCCACATGCATCGTCGAGGCGTTTGACATCAACGTGCCCGCAAATTTGCGCGTGGGCTATATTCCCGCCGAGGGCGAACCGATTCCCGAAGCGCTGCGAATGCTTGGCATTCGCGTGGAAAACCTGGACCCGCAGGCGCTGGCTTTCAGCGATCTCTCGAAATTTGACGCTATCGTGGTCGGAGTGCGCGCCTATGAATTGCGTTCCGATCTTCCTGGCGCGAATCAGCGCCTGCTGGACTACGTGTCGCGCGGCGGCACGCTCATCGTGCAATATAATCGCGATTTCGTTTGGGACGCCAAGTCCTACGCGCCGTATCCCGCGCACATAGGGACGCCAACGCCGCGCACGACGGATGAGACCGCGGCCGTCACCTTTCTGAAGCCGGAAGACCCGCTGCTGAATACGCCCAACAAAATCACCGAGGCCGATTTCAACGGCTGGGTCCAGGAGCGCGGCCTCTACTACTGGAAGGATTTCGATCCGCGCTACACCGCGCTTTTGGCCATGCACGATCCCGGCGAAAAGGATCTGAATGGAGCGCTGGTCTATACAAAATACGGCAACGGCACTTATATCTACACCGGCATCGCTTTCTTCCGACAACTGCCGGAAGGCGTACCCGGCGCGTTCCGTCTCTTCGTCAATCTGCTCGCCGCTTCCAGGAGCCTGCGCTAGCGCAAAATTCGCTCGGAGAGCGGCGCCGTAAACCAACTGGGCACATCCCGGATTCGCAGGTTGCGGCGTGCTATTCTCCCAAGCGAAGGAGAAATTTCCGCATGAATACGCGCCTAAGCACCTGGTGTTCTTCCGCTGCCTGGCGGCGCCTTTTCCTGTTGCTGCTTGCCGCGGCTCTGGTTTGCCCGCTCGGCTCGCCCGCCCAGCAAAAGGACAAAAAGAAAAAGAACGTCCCCATGACGGACAACAGCAGCGGCAACCCGGTCGTGCCGATGACGGACCAGCAGCAGATCGATTACATGATCTCGGAAATGCTCGGCGCCTGGCAGATTGGCGACGTCGAGCGCATGCACAAGGACTACGACGAGAATGTCTCGGTCGTCTCCGGAATCTGGAGTCCCCCGCTCATCGGCTGGAACAGCTACCTAGCCTCCTATCAGCAGCAGCGCGCCCGCATGAAGGAAGTCCGCCTCGACCGCTCCAATACGTTCATCAAAGTGGCCGGTAATTTCGCCTGGGCCTGCTATCAATGGGATTTCGGAGGCATGGTTGACGGGCGGCCGGCAGCGGCAAAGGGTCAGACCACGCTCATCATGGAAAAAAAAGATAACCGCTGGCTCATCGTCCACAACCACACGTCGCTTATCGAAAACAGCTCCGCGCCCCCAGCCTCGCAGAGCACACAACTCGCCCAGCCGTCCGCGGCGCAAAAGCCCTAGGCCTCCCGGCCCGGGCAATCATCCCCTGGTCAGAAGTTTTTCAGGCCGTGATAGACCCACATCCCGGCGATCACCAGGAGCAGTCCTCCAGCCGCCACGCCCGTCGTCATAATCGGCCGGCTGAGCGAGGTGATTCGACTGACCAGCTCTTTCTGCTCCTTGGCGATATGATCCTGCGCTGAATCCAGAAAGATTTGATCATCTTCGTGGCTCTCGAGGACGCTCCGCCAAATCAGCAATACCAGGAATATGGCGGTGACGATTCCCCAGGCGATCAGCAGGTAGAGTATGGGGCCCTGAGTCAGCGTTTCTTCCATGGCGACCTCCCGTATGGAACGGTCCGCTGTGTCTTTCCTTGCCTTCGGAGGGAACCGCGGCAGGCAAGGATAGGACTGGGTTTTCAGGCGAAGTATAGGCAAGCGGAATGCAAATTTCCAGTGTCAACAAGGGAGAGTCCCTGGCGGCGGGGTCGAGCGGCGGCGGACCAAGCAGCGTCAAGGCCAAGGAGCCTGAGGAGGCGGCGTGAGCGACAACGTAAAGGTGGCGGTGATCACCGGAGCGGCACAGGGAATTGGCCGCCGGACAGCTGAAGTACTTGCCAGAAAAGGGTTTGCCGTCGCGTTGAGCGACCTGCGTCCGCCCGCGGAAGCCGCCAGAAGCGTCGCGCAGGCGGGCGGCCAAGCTCTCGAATTCCCCGGCGACATCACCCAGGAGCAGGTGGTGCTTCGCCTCGGCGATGCCGTCCTCCAGCGCTGGGGCCGCTGCGACGTGCTGGTCAACAATGCGGGAATCAGCTTTATCGCGCCCGCAGAACGCATAGCCGTCGAAGACTTTCGCCGCGTGCTCGAGGTGAATCTGGTCGCGCCATTTCTGCTGGCCAAAGCCTTTGGCGCGCTTATGCTAAAGCAAGGGTCCGGCACCATCATCAATGTGGCTTCCATCGCGGGACTCCTCGGAATTGCGGACCGCGCCGCCTACAATGCCTCAAAGCACGGCCTCATTGGCCTGACGCGCACTCTTGCCGCTGAATGGGGCGGGCGCGGTCTTCGCGTCAATGCCGTCTGTCCCGGTTGGGTGAAAACCGAAATGGATACAGCCGACCAAGCGGGTGGAAGCTACACCGACGCCGATATTACGCGCCGCGTGCCCATGGCTCGCTTCGCCCAGCCGGACGACATCGCGAATGCCATCGCCTTTCTCGCGGACCCGCAACAGAGCGGCTTCATCAACGGACACACCCTTACCGTGGACGGCGGCTGGACCGCGGATGCTTCCTGGGAGTCGCTGCGTTTGCGCCATCGCTAAGGCTTTGGCGGAAATTTTCGAGCCAGCCGCGCGCGTTGACAAAGCGCCCCGCCTCTAGGCACAATGAATTTGCCTCGCTGTGCGTGGCCTTCGCTGGCCACGTTTTCGCGCTTGTGCCCAAGTGGCGGAACTGGCAGACGCGCTAGCTTCAGGAGCTAGTGGCCGCAAGGTCGTGGAGGTTCGAGTCCTCTCTTGGGCACCATTTGCGGTTCGTCCCTTCGCTTTCTCAAAGGCTTGCTGCGCCGGCCTCAAGCAGCCGCTCGGCGCAGAGCGCGCCTTCCGGCGTTTCCTCGTGCTTGAAGTAGACGAACGCATCGCCCGACCGCGTCAGTTCGTCCACCCGCGCCCGGATCTTCCGCAATTCCTTAGCCGAATAGCTCTCCTTCCGCAACCGCAAGTAGGCAAAATCCGCGGTGGTCACTTCCGGCGTTTCCATCTTCTCGCTCTCTGCTTCACAAAGCGCCGCGTTCGCCGCTCGCAACGTCTGGTACACGTCATCGCTGAACCACGACTCATGCCGGAACTCAAACGCTGCGCGAATGGCCCGCGGCAGCGCGGCCAGAAACTCCTCGAGCAGCGGAACGTCGCGCTTCAGAAACGGCGGCAATTGAAAGAGCACGCATGCGAGCCGCCCGCCTTCGTCGAGCGGCTGCAGCGCCTTCATGAAGTCCATCGTGAAGTCCGCCACGTTGCGCAACCGGCTCACATGCGTAATCTTCTGATTGGCTTTTACCGCGAATTTGAAGTGCGCCGGCGTTTCCTCGAGCCATCCGCGCAGGAGCTTCTCCGTCGGAAAACGCCGGAACGTGTAATTCAGCTCCACCGAATTGAGCCGCGAGGCATAGTAATTGAGGAACTTCTTTGGACTGAGCTTTTCCGGGTAAAACTTTGGTCTCCAGCTCGAGTAGGACCACCCGGACGTCCCTGCGTATAGCGTTCCCATCGCGCCCCCAAAAGCGCACCAGTCTAGCCTCAAGCTCCCGCGGGAACAAAAAAGAAAAAGGGAGGCAGGCCAGGTCTTCCTGCCTCCCTATCATCCCCTTGTTAGGGGACCCGGCAAGCCTGACGGAGGGCGGCCCGCCGGTCGTGTGTTGGCCTGCGTGTAAGAACACCAAAACTCCGAAAAAGTTTCAAGCGCCCGGAAGAATTTGAAATACAATGCTGCGCCGGCCCCATCTCGCGCTGTCCGTCCAGGCTTTCATGCCGCCATCTGCCCAGCTAAGCGTCGATAATATCCTTCGTTTCCTGCAACTTGCGGGCGATTCGGCCTCGGCACGCGACATTGCAGCCAGCCTTAAGCTCAAGAAATCCGGCCAGCGTGCCCTTTTCCGACTGCTCTCCCGCCTCAAAAAGCGAGGTGTCATCGAGGAGCTCTCGGGGGGACGCTATCGCCTCGCTGGCCAGCGGAGAACTCCGGAGAGAGGGCGCGATGCCACGCCCGATCCCGTGGGGATTTCTCGCCAGCCGATCTCGCCCCGCGGCGACGAAATCCCCGGCCGCCTCGTCCTTCACCATGACGGATACGGCTTTGTTGTCCCGGATCAGCCGGTTCCCAGCCTCGATGGGGATGTCTTTGTCCCTCGCGACTCCATTGACGACGCGATGCACGGCGACCACGTCCTGGTCAAGGTGCTGCGCTCGAGAACCTCCGCCGCGGGTCGTCGTCTCGAAGGCCGCATCCTGCGGATTCTCGACCGCGCCCACCCCACTGTTGTCGGCCTTTTTCGATATGGAGCTCGCGGCGCCGTCGTCCTTCCCTATAACACCCGCGTCCAGCACGAGATCGAAATTCCTCCGGGTGAAGAAGCCACGCCCGCGCTGCGCCGGAAATACGGCCTGCCCGAACCTGGCGCATCCGCCCATAAGCGCCTTCCGCGCATGCCCGAACTCGATGGCGCTGTCGTCAACGTTGAACTGATTCGCTTTCCCCGGCAGGGCTCGCCACCGACCGGCCGGGTCCTCGAAATTCTCGGCCGTCCCGGCGATCTCGGCGTTGATACAGAAATCATCATCCGCAAGCATCGCCTGCCTCATGAATTCGCCCCGGAGATTCTCGCCGAAGCCGGGGAACGCGCCCGCGAAATCACCGGCGCCGAGTGCGCCGGCCGCGAGGACTTCCGCCACCTGCCGGTCGTCACCATTGACGGCGAAACCGCGCGTGACTTCGACGATGCCGTTTATGTCGAGCGCCGCTCGAACGGCTGGCATCTCCAGGTGCACATCGCCGACGTCGCTCACTATGTTCGCGTCGCTTCCAAGCTCGATCAGGAGGCGCGCCTCCGCGGCACCAGCGTCTATTTTCCGAGCCGCGCCGTCCCGATGCTTCCCGAAGCGCTCTCCAATGGCATCTGTTCACTGAAGCCTCGCGAGGACCGCCTCGTCATGTCCGTTCTGATGGACTTCGACGCCCGAGGCGAAATGTGCTCCTCGCGTTTCACCGCCGGCGTCATTCGTTCCGCCGAGCGCATGACCTATACCAGCGTCAACCGCGTCCTCGAAGGCGACCCGGCCGTCACCGCCCAATACGCTTACCTCGCTCCCCATTTCCACGAGATGAAGGAACTCGCCCTGCTCCTCAACGCCCGCCGCAGCGAGCGCGGCTCGATCGACTTTGACCTTCCCGAGCCGGTGATCGAATTTGATGACCAGCTTCGCATGGTCAGCATCTCCCGCAGCGAGCGCAATATCGCCCACCGCCTCATCGAGGAATTCATGCTCGCCGCCAACCGCGCCGTGGACGGCTATCTTCTTCGCCGCGGTCTGGAATCGCTCCATCGCGTCCACGAAAAACCCGACCCTCGCAAAGTCCTCGAGTTCGAAGAACTGGCTCGCGCCTTCGGCTATTCCCTAGGCGTCGAAAATCTCCATCAGCGCGAAATTGCCGTGCGCCACGGCCGCGTTCCGGCTCCCGCCAGAGCCGGCCGCCCCGATTCCTTCGGCCACGGCCGCGAACGTCCCATGCGCGTCGCGCTGCCCGCCCCGGATATTCGCATCACGCCGCAACACTACCAGCGCCTCATCCGAAAGGTCGCCGGCAAGCCCGAGGAGCGCATTCTCTCCTACCTGATGCTCCGCTCCCTCAAGCAGGCCCGCTACGCCGCCGAACCGCTCGGCCACTTCGCTCTCGGTTTCGATGAATACACTCACTTCACTTCGCCCATTCGCCGCTACCCCGATCTCATTGTTCATCGGATCCTGAAATGGGCTTTGGCGCATCCGCATTCCACTGCGCCAAGGTCTGCCCCGCCGCCCGCGCGCGGGAAGCCGCAGCCCGCCGCTAGCGCGTCATCATCGCTTGCTCCTCCCGATTCCGAAGCGGCTCTCTATTCGCATCTGCAGCTCGAGGAAATCGCCGCGGAAAGCTCCGAGGACGAACGCCGCGCCGCTCTCGCCGAACGCGAACTCATGGATTGGAAGCGCGCGCAATTCATGGAGCAGCATCTCGGCGAAGAGTACGATGCGCTCATCATCTCGGTTCAGAAATTCGGCTGCTTCGTCGAACTTCTGGACGTCTTCGTGGAAGGCCTCTTGCCGGCCGGAGCGCTCGAGGAAGCCTCCGGCGCTCGAGTCGTCTATCGCGAAAGCGATCACGCGATGGTCGCTCTGCTCGGCGGCCCAGGACAGCGCGGTGCGCGCGGCAGCCGTCGCGGCGGCAAACTCACCGAACTCGCCTGGCATCTTGGCGACCGCATCCGCGTCCGCGCCGAACGCATCGACCCCATGCGCAAACGCGTCGAATTTGCCCTGGTCTCCCGGTAGCACAGGCATTCCTGCCTGTGCCACTGCCCCCGGCCCAGATCCATCCGACCCATGCACGACCCAAACCCAGACGCTCGCCGGTAGCACAGGCATTCCTGCCTGTGCCGCTGCCCCCAGCCCAGATCCATCCCCGGAGCACCGGCTCACCGATACCCTGCGACCAGCCCGGGCATACCCCGCGCCTCACCCTTTGGCCGCCCTCTGCCCCCTCTCCGTTCTGCTATTCTGGAAGGCCGCACCCGCGGCCAAATTCTGTCCGTAACCTCTCCGAAAGGATTCGTTGCATCGTGACTTCTTCGACTCTCTCGGTCTCTTCCAAGCGTGTTTTCAATTTCAATGCCGGCCCCGCCGCTCTCCCGCTCTCCGTCCTCGAGCGCATCCAGGCTGAGCTCCTCGATTGGCGCGGTTCCGGTATGTCCGTCATGGAAATGAGTCATCGTTCGCCCGAATTTGAAGGTATCAACGCCGAAGCCGAGGCGCGCCTTCGCCGCCTGCTCGCTATTCCCGAGGACTATGCGGTCATCTTCGTCCAGGGCGGCGGCAGTCTCCAGTTCAGCATGGCTCCGATGAACCTCGCCCTGCCTGGCAAGCCCGTCGACGTGCTCCACACCGGCACCTGGACCGCAAAAGCCATCGGCGAACTGAAAAAAGGCGTCCTCCACAACATCGCCGCTTCCACCGAATCCGAGCGCTTCGCCCGCCTCCCGCGCAAGGACGAAATCAGATTCTCTCCAGATGCTTCTTACGTCCACCTCTGCACCAACAACACCATTGAAGGCACGCAATGGCACGACCTGCCGGAAACCTCCGCTCCCATCGTCGCCGACATGTCTTCCGATATCGCCTCCCGCCCTCTCGACGTCAAGAAATTCGGCCTCATCTTCGCCGGCGCACAGAAAAATCTTGGCCCTTCCGGTGTCACCATCGTCATCATCCGCAAGGACCTCGCCGAGCGCGCCGACAAAAATCTCCCCACCGTGCTACAATACCGCACGCACATCAAGGAGAAGTCGCTCTACCACACCCCGCCCACCTTCGCCATCTATGTCGTCGGCCTCGTTCTCGAATGGATTGAATCGGAAGGCGGCCTTCCCGGCATCGAGCGCCGCAACGCCGCCAAATCCAAGCTCCTCTACGAAACCATCGAATCGAGCGGTGGCTTCTACAGTTGCCCCGTCGCCAAGCCCAACCGCTCCGTCATGAACGTCGTGTTTCGCGTTGCCGGCGGCGACCAAACCGTCGAAAAGCAGTTTGCCGCCGAAGCCGCCAAGCACGCTCTGGTCGGTACCCCCGGTCATCGCTCCGTCGGTGGCATGCGCGTTTCCCTCTACAACGCCGTCGAGCTGGGCGCCGTCGAAGCCCTGGTCACCTTCATGCGGGATTTCCAGCGCTCCCGCGGCTAGGCTCGTCCGCCCGCTGCTCCGCTGTTCATCAGTTAACTTGCGGCGTAGTGGCCCGGCACATGCGCTCGCGGGTAGCCGAACTCTTTGCAAACAGATCGCGCGCGGCCCCCCGGATTGACGCAGGCTTCAACCTGCCGCGCCGAAGTACTGGCCCGTGGTCTGAACCATAAACGCGTCCGGGACCAGCGTGCTCCAAACTTAACTGCCGCGCTCGCTTGTACTTGCAAGCGCCCCGAGACCTTCAGAACGTTTTCCGGCGCCGCGCCCTTTGGTGTACAGTGGTAAGGAAGCGCGCGTTCGCTCCCACGCTTTCGAGGATTTTGCTCAATGGATTCCGCACCGACCGCAACACACGCCAGAAAACCCGAGGGCTCTCTCCAAGCCCGCGAAACTCTCACGATCACGGACAACCGCACGGGCAAAAGCTATGAGGTGCCGATCACGCACGGCGCCATTCGCGCCGCCGATCTTCGCCAGATCAAAGTCGATCCCGCGGAATTTGGCATGATGAGCTACGATCCGGCGTTCAACAACACCGCGTCGTGCATTAGCCGCATCACGTTCATCGACGGCGATCAAGGCATTCTCCGCTACCGCGGCTATCCCATCGAAGATCTCGCGGAAAAAAGCACTTACCTCGAAACGGCGTATCTCCTGCTGCACGGCGAATTGCCCACGGCTTCCGAGCTCAAGGACTGGACCTACCACGTCACGCATCATACGTTCATCCACGAGAGCATCAAGAAATTTCTCGACGGCTTTCACTATGACGCCCATCCCATGGGCATGATGATTTCGACCATTGCCGCGCTTTCGACCTTCTACCATGACGCGAAGGACATCTTTAACGCCGAGTCGCGCAGGAAGCAAACCTACCGCCTGATCGGGAAAATGCCGACCATCGCCGCGTTTTCGTACCGCCATTCGCTCGGCATGCCCTTTGTCTATCCCGATAACGATTTGAGTTATGCCGGCAACTTCCTGAACATGCTTTTCCGCACCACGGAAACGCGCTACAAGCCGAATCCGACTCTCGAGCACGCGCTCGACGTGCTCTTTATCCTGCATGCCGATCACGAACAGAATTGCTCCGCCAACACCATTCGCGGCGTCGGCAGCTCGCATGTGGATCCCTATTCCGCCACTGCAGCGGCTATCGCTGCGCTCTACGGGCCGCTTCACGGAGGCGCCAACGAAGAAGTCCTGCGCATGCTGATGGAAATCGGCTCGGTGCAGAAAGTTCCCGATTTCATCAAGCGCGTCAAAGCCGGCGAAACCAAGCTGATGGGCTTCGGCCATCGCGTTTACAAGAACTATGATCCGCGTGCCCGCATCATCAAACGCGTGGCCTACGAGGTCTTCGACCTGATGGGCAAGAACCCGCTCCTCGAAATCGCCCTCGAATGCGAGCGCATCGCCCTCGAGGACGAATACTTTGTCAAGCGCAAGCTCTACCCCAACGTGGACTTCTACACCGGCCTCATCTATCAATCCATGGGCTTTCCCATGACCATGTTCCCGGTGCTCTTTGCCATTCCGCGCACTTCGGGATGGATCGCGCAGTGGGAAGAAATGCTTCTCGACCCGGAGCAGAAAATCGCGCGGCCACGCCAGATTTATCTCGGCCCCGACACGCGTCATTACGTTCCCATCGACCAGCGCAGCCTTGGACAATAAGACAGCAAAACCCGGGGGCCGCGAGATCGCCGCGGCTTCCCTCGATTTTCGGCGTATCGCTGGCCGCCGCTCTCCTTGTGCCAGCGCTCATGGCCACTGGCGGTCCGTGCCGGCGAGCTTGCACCGGGCCGCGCAATCCGGGGGGAGAGTTGGCTCGAAGGGATAAAGGCGCGCTGAATCCCCGGATTCTCATCTTCGATGTCGACGGCGTTCTTGTCGATGTGCAGCGCACATATTGGAAGTCGGCGCTGGACACCGTGCGCGCCCTCACCGGCAAGCGCGTCACTTACGCCGAGCTTCACCGATGGAAGAGCAAGCCCGGCAACAACGACGACTGGCAAATGGTTTCACGCTGGCTCACTGCTCTCGGCCGCCCCACTTCCTACACCGAAGCGCGCGCCGAATTCGAGAAATTTTATTGGGGAACCAACGGAAGGCCGGGCAATGTCGCGAACGAGAGAATGATCATCACGCCGCGCCAAATCGAACGCTGGGCCGCCCGCTACGAATTGAATTTGTTTACGGGACGCACGCGCCAGGAATTTGCAAACACGTTCGCCGCATGGCCAGCCACGCGGTATTTCCGCACCGTCATCACCATGGACGACGCGCCGAAAAAGCCGCTCCCCGATGGACTCATGAAAATCTTGCAGGGACGCGATCCCGCCACGGCGCTCTACCTCGGCGACAACATCGACGACGCCCTCGCCGCGCAAGCCGCCGGCGTGCCGTTTCTCGCGATACTCGCTCCGGGCGAACACGGTTATCGCGAACGCGCCGCGCGTTTCCGCGAACTCGACGCTCTCGGCCTGCTCAAACGCGCCACGGAACTCAACCGCTGGCTTGCTCCGGTCAGGCGCGCGGCCAGCAAGCCGGCCAGCACGTGATGGCAAAAGCCGTGGACATGGAAAGAAACGCCGACTAACACGCGCACGCATACGATGCGCGGCGCCGGCACGCTTGCCGGTGCGCTTGGAGGCGATGGGCAATTGCCACGAGCGGCCGTCTGGAAACGGGTGCAGCGAAAAACGCCCGCGTCCGCCTGAGCGCTCTGCGCAGGCGGCGAACGGCCTCCGGCGACCCTGGAGGGACAGCAAGCATCCTACTTTGCGATGAACGAAAGAGAAGGCGAGCGCGTCACGTCTTCGGGAGAGAAGCGGAGGACGCGATGAAGCTGAGGAGTTGGATTTTGCTGTTGAGCGCGGCGGCTGTTTGCGGCGTTGCGCCGCGCAACATGAGGGCACAAGCGCCGCCAGGGCCGCTTCCGCAAGTCACCCCCACGGACGCGCCGCCGCAACCCGAGGCGAGGCCCGCGAAGCCGCTGCCTGCGCCGCGCGAGACGATTCTTGGCGCTTGGAAACTGAATCTCGAAGAGAGCGACGATCCGCGCAAGAAGATGCAACAAGCGCGCGGAAACGGCAGCCGGGGAGGCTACGGCGGCGGGCCCCGCATCGGCGGCTATCCCGGCTCGGGGATGGGCCGCGGCGGTTACGGAGGCCGCGGCGAAAGCGGCGAGGAACGCGAAAAGATGCAGGAACTGATGCGTCCCGCGAATTCTCTCGCGCTGAGCATGACAGGCGCGGAGGTGGACGTGATCGATGACGCGAATCGCAAGCGCGCCTTGAAAACTGACGGAAGCAAACTGCAAAAATCGAAAGATCCGAATTACCAGGAGATAGCCGCGCACTGGGAAGGGAAATCGCTGGTGACCGATGAAAAGGATCCGCGCGGAAACAAGATGAGCCGCCGCTACGAACTTTCTTCGGACGGGCGCCAGCTCTTCGAGACCATTCACATGACCGCGGGCCGTTCGCAGACTCCGGTGGTGATCCGGTACGTATACGACGAAGCCGCCGCCACTCCCAGCGGCCGCTAGCCGCGGTCTGCGCGTCGTTCGCGACTTCACAAATTGCGCGCTTCGCGATTCGGCGAAGGGTCCGCCAGAAAGGGAGCTATCGCAAGCTTTTGGAAAATCCCCGGCATCCGAGTGTGAGCGAACGCGCCAGTTCGCAAGCAGCAAAACACGCCGCCATTCGTTCGTGGCTGCCAGACCGCGAAGACGGGATTGCCAGTGTGATCGCCGAGCTGGCAGCGATTCCCTTGGGCACGCCTCCAGCCGAGGTGACCGCCGTGTTGCGGGCGAGTGCCCGGAACTGACCTGAGCATCAGCGAATCAGGCGGCGCACCAGCCGGCGCGTCATTTCGGCGGTCAGTCCGTAGACCGCATGCGAGCTGAGGGCGTACAGATGCGTAGAGAAGGGATACTCGTGCGGCTTGCGCGAGAGCTTGAGAAGCGGCAGGGCCGCTTCGTCCGCGCCCGCGAATAGCAGCGCGCCATAGGGCAGGCCGGCGAAGGATTTCACCCTGGGCATGACCTCCGCAGCGGCACCGTAGGCGCCGCCCATGGCGGTTCCGAACACATAGTGAACAACCGAGCCGCCTGTGCGCCGTCCTTCGCGGCTCAAGCGCTTGCCGGAAACCGCGTGATAGATGGTATCGGCGGTCTTTCCGGTGATGTCCTCCTCTTCCGAGGAACCCTGGCCATTGGTGTGCGCCTTCGCAGCCTTCGCGAGCATCTTCTGAAATTGATTCATGGTCCAGGACGCCGCGAATCCCCCCGCCAATCCCGCGACAAGACCCTTCCACACGCTGCGCGGGTTTCGCCTGACGATGTAACGCATCACACTACCTCCGCTGCCAAAGCTACGGTGCGCCAGGGAACAATGCCATCGGTGAAATCCTGATGCTCCTCAGTGCTTGCCTGTAGGGGCAATGCAGCGCGAGGAGCGCTCAGGCCGCGTGCGTGGTGGATTTGGCCGGCAGTTTTTCCAGCGCCTGGCGATCCCAGTCCGCCAGATTGGCTCCGGCTTCGTAGGTGCTTTGCAAGAAATCGAGCAGGGCCAAGCGAGGAGAGCTCGCAGCGCGCATGTCGTCGTACGGGAAGATAAATTCGCCGAGATCGCGACTGTACCGCGCTGCGGCAGGAAGGATTTTTGCTTCCGCAAAGCCAGGGGGCTCCGGCACGGCATAAGCGTAAAAGGCCGGCTCATTGATTTTTCCTCCGCCCGGCCACCAGCCTGCGCTGATTACTTCGTGCGAATAAGCTTCGCGTGTGATGGAATCCGCTCCGGGCCGCTCCGGAGCACGGCGCCCTGAAAACCGCGTCACGCAGAAATCAAAGCTGCCCCAGAAGAAATGCACCGGGCTGCATTTGCCGATGAAGCGCGAACGAAACTCCTCGAATATCGGGCCGAGGCCCAAAAGGATTCGCCAGAAAGCCTCCACGTACTTTGCGTCGTACGAGGCGTGGACGGTGTCCTGATCAAAGCGGACCGGCTCCGGTATTTCCACGGGCATCGGCCAGACCGGCGCGTTAACGCCCATGGAGGCGAGCGTGGCCATGAATTCCTTGTAAAAATCCGCCACAGTGCGCGGAATCAGCGGCAAGGCTTTCTCGCGGCCGTCATCGGCACGCAATCGCAGCTCATGGTCAACAAAGTCAAACTCGACCTCGAGCACACCGCGCTCGTGCTTCATGGGCGTGGTGGTCAGGCCGCGGGCCGTCAAATGGAAGGGCACATTCCACCAATGGTTCACCCGGGGCGTCAGAGCAAGACGAAGCTTGCCGACGATTTGCGTCCACATGTGCAGAGTGGCGTAAGTATCCTTCCACGCGTCAAGAGGCAAGGCCGGCCAAACCTCGGCGGCGGGAGATTTCGCGGCGGTTTCCGGGTTTGTGCTGCTGTTCGTATTCATCGAGTTGCCTTCGATCCGCGGGCCTTTACTCCGCGCGAGCTTAGCATTGTCCGGGGCTTGCGGGCACAGCAAGAATTTGCAGATGGCTGTTTCCGGAAGTGCTTTGGGGGCGCTTCTCACCTTCACCACGGCATGGCAGGCCTCGGGCATTTCCATGCGAGACAAACTGGTTCACGTGGTGCGATGCGCTATCTCGCAACGGTGGCCTCTTGTATCATCTTCGGCAAGAACCCAGGAATCGGCGAGCACGGATGAGCGCTCCTTCACAATTGAGCGGCGCTGTTGCGCTTGTTACGGGCGCAGCGACCGGGGTGGGCAGAGGAATCGCACTCGAACTGGCCCGGGCGGGGTGCCGGGTTGCATTGAACTACCTGGAAGACGAAAGCACTGCGGCTAGCGCGGCGGCGGAAGTCGCTGCGCTTGGTGTGGAGGCGTTGGCCGTACAAGCGGATGTCCGCTCGAGCGCGGCGGTTCGCGGCATGGTCGAGCGCGTCGCAGAACGGTTCGGCCGGCTGGATATTCTGGTGAACAATGCCGGCGTGCAGACTTGGGCGCCGCTGCTCGAATTGCGCGAGGAGGATTGGGACCGCGACCTGGCGACGAATCTGAAGGGCTGCTTTCTGTGCACGCAGGCAGCGGCGCGTCAGATGAAGGAGACTGGCGGCGGCGCGATTATCAACATCGGGTCTGGATGCAACAAAGTGGCGTTCCCGCGGCTGGTATCGTATACGGCCAGCAAGGGTGGCATCGAGATGTTCACCAAATCAGCGGCAATCGAGCTTGCGCCCTACGGCATTCGCGTCAATTGCGTTGCGCCCGGCGCCATACTGGTGGAAAGGACGGCACGCGAAGGAGGGGACTTCGCGGCCACGTGGTCCAAGGAGGCGCCGCTCGGCCGCGTCGGGTTGCCGAGAGACGTGGGCCAGGCCGTCGTTTTTCTCGCGGGACCCGAGTCCTCCTTCATCAGCGGCCAGACGATCTGGGTGGACGGCGCGGTTTTCACGAAACCCTCGTGGCCGTATCCCCTCTGATTCATTCGGCTTCCGCCGGCGCTGCATTCAGGAATTTCGATTCGCTCCATGCAAAGGTTGCCTTTGCCATTTCTTCATCCGCAAGCGCAGGATAGGCGCACAAGCGGCGGACCCGCCTCGACCGATCTGACCTAGCCACGCAGCTCATTTCGTCGAACGTACCCGGGCCAGCCGCAACTTCCAGCGGGCGCGGTCGTTCGAAGCGCCCGCAAGCGGGGTGCAACCTTGGACTATGTGCAACCGCAAGACCTGATCCGCGACGCGCTCGAAGCAGTTGCGAGGAAGAGCAGGCTCGGCATCGGCGATCTGCTGATCCGCGGTTTCCTTGCGGGCGGTTTGCTCGCGTATTCGACCTCGCTGGTTCTGATCGTACTCTCGCAGGGGCTGCCTCCGGTTGCCGGAGCGATTCTCTTTCCCGTCGGCTTTGTGATTTTGGTGTTGCTTGGTCTGGAGTTGGCGACCGGGAATTTCGCTCTGTTTCCCGCCGGCGTGGCAGGGGGCCGCGCCTCGTGGAGCGGCATGCTGCGCAACTGGAGCTGGGTTTACCTCGGGAATCTTGCCGGGAGTCTCTGTTACGCCGGGCTTTTCTATTTGGCTGTGACGAACTGCGGTGCCAGCGCGAGCGGCGCGATTGGCGACCTGGCGAAGCAGATCGCCCTGAGGAAAACCGTGAGTTACGCCGCGCTTGGTTTTCGCGGCTGGGAGACCGCCTTCGTGAAGGGCCTGCTCTGCAATTGGATGGTCACGCTTGGCGCCGTGCTGGCGCTCGCTTCGCGATCCACGCTCGGCAAAGTAGCCGCTATGTGGCTGCCGATCATGACGTTTTTCGCGCACGGATACGAGCACTCGATTGTGAATATGTTCGTGATTCCGGCGGGAAGGATGTTTGGCGCGCAGCTTTCCGTCGCGCAGTGGTGGCTTTGGAATCAGCTTCCGGTCACGCTCGGCAACATTGTATCCGGAGCGCTGCTCACCGGTTTGGCCCTCTACTGGACGCACGCGCCGGCAACCCCGCCCGCGTTCGACAGCCGCATCGAGGCGGAGGAGGCCGCTCCCGTGAACGTGTTGCGGGACCTGGCCAATGCTGGATCCTGAGCAAGAGGAAGCTGATGGAGCGTCTCATCGTTATCGGCAACGGCATGGCAGGGGTCGCCTGCGTCGAGCAGATTCTGAAGTATTCGCCAAGATTCGAGATATCCATTTTTGGAGAGGAAACGGAACTCAACTACAACCGCATTCTGCTCTCTTCGGTTCTGGCCGGAGAGAAGACCGCCGACGAAATCATCCTGAACGATGCCGGCTGGTACGAAAGGAATCGCATCGATTTACGGCTCGGCGTGCGAATCGTTGACGTCGACTCCGCAAATAGAACGGTGACTGGCGACGATGGCAGCGTCACCTCGTTCGACAAGCTGATTCTGGCCACTGGCAGTTCACCGCTGATTCCGCCCATCGAGGGGATCGGCAAAGCCGGCGTGTACGTGTTTCGGAACCTGGAGGATACCCGAGCGCTCCTGGATCGCGCGCGCGCGGGCGCGCGAGCGGTGGTCATTGGCGGCGGATTGCTGGGTCTGGAAGCGGCGCGTGGCCTGCAGGTGCAGGGCTGCGACGTGACGGTCGTCCATTTGATGGAAACGTTAATGGAGCGCCAGTTGGATGCGACAGGAGGCGCGTTTCTGAAATCCAAAATCGAATCTTTGGGCCCGCGAGTCCTCCTGGGGCGGAACACCCGCGCGATTCTCGGAGCGGAGCACGCGGAAGGCGTCGAATTCCATGATGGAACGCGCCTCGAGGCCGATTTCGTCGTGATCGCTGCCGGCATTCGGCCGAACGTTGAGCTTGGCCGGAGGGCGGGGTTGCTGATGCGCCGCGGCATCGTGGTGAACGATTATCTGGAAACCTCGCATCCGGAAATTTTTGCTGTTGGCGAATGTGTCGAACACAACGGCGTTTGCTACGGGCTTGTCGCTCCGCTCTTGGAGCAGGGCAAGGTGCTGGCCGCCACCATTACCGGAAATCGTGGTCCGAAGTACCAAGGCAGCGTGCCTGCCGCGAAGCTGAAAATCATGGGCGTGGATGTTTTCTCGGCCGGGGATTTCAGCGAAGCTCCCGGGAACGATGCCGTGCGTTTTGAGGATGGCGCGATCGGCGTGTACAAGAAATTGATCCTTCGTGACAATCGCCTCGCCGGAGTGATTCTCGTCGGCGATACGGCCGATAGCCACCGTTACATGGATTGGCTGACGAGCAAAAACGACCTGACGGCGTTGCGGCGCAAATTGCTTTTCCCCGATCCGGCCGAGGACACGGAACTCGACGTGGCCCAGATGCCGGATGCGAAGGTTGTGTGCGGGTGCCACGGGGTTTCGAAGGGAACCATCATCCAAGCGATTCTAGAGCGCGGGCTGAGCACGCTTTCGCAACTGAAGGAATGCACGCGCGCTTCGACCGGCTGCGGCAGTTGCACGGAGCTTTGCCAGCAATTGCTCCAGGCCGTCGCTCCGGCTGCGCAAAGTGAAGCGAAGAGGGCGCTTTGCAAGTGCTTCAGCCTGAGCGAGGCGCAGCTCCGCGAAATCGTGCGCACGGAGCGCCTGCGCACGGTGCAGGACGTCTTGGATATTTATGGCAACGGCTCGGGATGCGAGATCTGCAAACCCGCGCTGAGTTACATGCTGGACATGGTGTGGTGCGGTGGCCACGACGAGGATCGCTCGGCTCGGTTCATCAACGACCGCGTGCATGCCAATATTCAGAAGGACGGGAGTTTTTCCGTGGTGCCGCGCATTCGAGGCGGCGTGACTTCTCCCGACGAGCTGCGCCGCATCGCCGATGTCGCCGAGAAGTACAAGGTGCGCATGGTCAAGATCACCGGGAGCCAGCGCATTGATTTGCTGGGCGTGCAGAAAGGCGATTTGCCGAAAATCTGGGCCGAGCTTGGGATGCCCTCCGGCCAGGCGTACACGAAGGGCGTGCGCATGGTTAAAACGTGCGTCGGGAGTGAGTTTTGCCGCTTCGGCGTGCAGGATTCGACTTCGACCGGCATTGAACTGGAACGGCGTCTCGAAAATCTGTTTACGCCGCACAAGTTAAAGATGGGAGTCGTCGGTTGCCCGCGGAACTGCGCGGAAGCCACGGTGAAGGATATAGGGCTTATCGGGCAGGAGGGCAGCTGGCAAGTCGTGGTCGGCGGGGCTGCCGGCAAGAAGGTGCGCAAGGCCGATTTGCTCGTGACCGTCGAAACGGCGGAAGAAGCGTTGCAGGCCGCTGCGCTCTTCTTTCAGTATTACCGAGAGAACGCGGACTATCTCGAGCGCACCTACGATTTCGTCGAACGCCTCGGCATCGCGCGCGTCCGCCGCGAAACCGTCTACGCGCCGATGGCCGTTCAGCAAGGCCTGCGCGAACGGCTGCGCAAATCCAAAGCCCGTTCGCGCGATGCGTGGCTGGAAGGGGACGAGCCGAGGCACGCCACGCAATTCGTGCAGATCGAGCCGCTGGAGAACGTGCTCGCATGAACGAACGCAATGGCACCGGAGGCAAGCAATGGGTGCGTATCACGGAATGCGCGAACATACCGGTGCGTGAGGGGCGCGCGACCACGGTGGGCGGCCACTCGATCGCGGTGTTCAATCTGGGTCAGCGCTTCGCCGCGATTGAAAACCGCTGCCCGCATCGCGGCGGTCCGCTCGCGGAAGGCATCGTCTGCGGCGCGACGGTGGTCTGTCCTTTGCATGCCTGGAAAATCGATCTGGAAACCGGTGTTGCGGCAAGTGCCTCGCCTGACGCACCCTGTGTGCAGACGTATCGCACGCGCATCGAAGGCGGCATTCTGGAAATCGAAATTCCGGTTGCCGGAGCCCCTCCTGCGGATACGCGCGAGACGCCGCGCGCGCATCGAGACCGCCCCATACGCTGGGTGCAGCGGAAGTTTCCGACGGCTCGACCGGAGATGCGCGAGCAACGCTGAATCTGCCGGGCCGCAGTGCGCTTTGACCCCGATGCTTCGAAGCGAACTCCATGTCCGATAGCCACTTCGCAGGCTTTCGCGTTCTTTCGTTCGAGAGCCGCCGAGCCGTGGAGCTCGCGCGCCTGATCGCTTCCTATGGCGGCAAACCCATTTCGGCTCCGGCCATGCGCGAAGTACCGCTCGAGCCGAATTCCATGGCGCTCGACTTCGCGGCCGGTTTGATGGCGGGCCGGTTCCAGATGGTGATCTTCCTGACCGGCGTGGGAGTCCAGGCGCTCGTCTCGGCCTGCGAACGTGTGTACCCTCTCGAGGCGTTTCTGGATGCGTTGCGGCGCGCGCAGATTGTCGTTCGGGGCCCAAAACCCGCGGCGAGGCTTCGCGAACTGCAGATTCCCATCGTCGCGATGGCACCAGAGCCAAACACGTGGCGCGAGGTGTTGCAGGCAATCGATTCCGCGAAGTTGCCGCTTGCCGGAACCAAGGTGGCGGTGCAGGAATACGGAGTGAGCAATGGAGAATTGCTTGCCGCGCTCCGCGAACGCGGCGCCCAAATTACGCAGGTGCCGGTATACCAATGGGCGTTGCCGGAAGACACGGCGCCGTTGCGCGAAGGATTAGCGTTGCTCGTCCGTGGAGAAATCGAGGTGGTGTTGTTCACCACGGGCGTCCAGGTGATGCACCTGTTCAACTTTGTCGCGCAGGAGCAGGGACAACCGAATAACGCCCGCTCGGCCGATCTGCTGCGGCAGGCGCTTCGATCGGCGGTTGTGGCCTCGATCGGCCCATCCACAACGGAAGCTCTCGAGCAGTACGGTCTCCGCGCCGATTTGCAAGCCAGCCGCCCGAAAATGGGCTTTCTCGTGAAGGAAGCTGCGGAACTCTCTCCGGGAATTCTCCAACGAAAACGCTCCAGCCAGCCAGGACCCTGACTCGCCAGTACTCCCGTGCGGAGCCGACTGCACCGCGCGCGGAGATTTGGGATACTCTAGCCGCGCTCAGGCGTCTAACGCTGGTGGCGGATGCCTTCGGGGGTGCCTCATGTGGACAGCGAACCGCAGACAGTTCATAGCCGGGGGCGCCGCGGCGGGAATTGGCGCCGCGATTCTTGGGAGAAAAGCATTTGGCAGGGGCACGGCCGGATTTGGCCTTGGCAACGGCCATCACGCGCTCGGTATCTTGCGGCCGTTGCCTCCCACGCAGCCCCTGCCGCGCAAATTCAGCGCTTCGGAGGAAGTCACCATCGGCAAGACCGGCATTAAGACGAGTCTGCTCGCCATGGGCACAGGGACCGTCGGCTCGGGACACCATTCCCATCAGACGGCGCTTGGCATCGGCGGGCTTTCTGCTCTCTTGCTGAATGGCTACGATCAGGGGTTGCGGTTCTTTGACACAGCGGATTCCTATGGCAGCCATCCCCATGTAGCGGAAGCGCTGAAGCACGTTCCGCGGGATAAGGTGACGGTCCTGAGCAAGAGTTGGTCCCGCGACGCCGCGGGAATGCAAGCGGACCTCGACCGCTTCCGCCGGGAACTGGGCACAGACCATATCGACATTCTGCTGATGCACTGCCTGACGGAAGGCGACTGGACGACCCGGTACCGCGGCGCCATGGACGTGCTCTCGGCGGCGAAGGAGAAGGGCATCATCCGCGCGCATGGCTGTTCCTGCCATTCCATCGAAGCGCTTCGCGCAGCGGCGAAATCACCGTGGGTGGATGTGGACCTGGTGCGCATTAACCCGATCGGCGCCTTTATGGATGCGGATCCAGATACAGTCATAGGCGTTCTTCGCGAGATGAAACGCGCGGGCAAGGGAATCCTCGGGATGAAAATCCTCGGTCAGGGCCAGTTGCTGGATAAGCAGGACGAGGCGCTCAATTTCGCGCTGGGCCTCGGGCTTCTCGATGCATTCACGATTGGGGCCGAGAACAAGACCGAGCAGGATGATCTGGTGCGCCGGATTGCAGCGGCGTAGCGCGTGCCGGAACGCAGCGCAATCGAGAGAGGGCAGGTCGCGAAGGGTGGCCGGCGTGGGCTGCGAAGATTTGACCGACGAGGAACTGCTTGCGGCTTTTGAGGCTTGCGCGCTGCCCAAAGAACGGTTCCATCACGGCGACCATATCCGGCTCGCATGGCTGTACACCGGCAGGTACGGGCCCGCGGAGGCCGAAAGAAGGTTTCTGGCCGGTATCCGGCGACTGGCCGAGCACTTCGGTGCCCCCGAGACATTTCATTACACGGCGACGGTTGCGTGGATGCGCCTGGTCTCGTCGCGTCACCCCGGATTCCCTGGGCCGGGACAAGTCCTTTATTCCGAATGGATTGCAGCAAACCAGGAGTTGCTGAAACGCAACCTGCTCTCCCATTTCTATTCGCCCCAGGCATTGAGTACGAGCCGAGCGCGATACGGTTGGCACGAGCCCGATTTACAGCCGTTACCTGACTTGGATCCGCCGGAGCCAAGCGTACTCTCTTAGCGGGGCAAAGGCTCACGCCCGAACGACTCTCGCCGCTGCGGGAAAGTACTATTGACCGGCCCCGAAGAAGGCGCTACGGTGAAGTTCCCCTTCCCGAAGTGCCAGACTCTCCGACGAGAGGTTTCGAATGGCAATGAATCTAGCGAAGGCTCCGAGTACGGAAAGCGTGGAAGACCGCTGGGCGCGGCTGCGCAGTCACAAGCGCATCATCTCGCGAGTGAAATTGCAGGTGGAATGGGATGACGGTTCCGCGAGCAAGCGGGCTAACGCGGTGACCGTGGACGTCAGCCATTCCGGCTGCATGGCCGTGGTGGGCGCCGATATTCCACTGCGGCAGCACGTTTGGCTAATTCATCCGGAAAGCGGCCGAAAAGCTGGAGCGCAAGTAGTCTGGCGCGATCATGAAGCGTGGGACGTCGGCCTGGAATTGGAAAAACCCGATCCGTCGTTCTGGGGCGTTCCGGTCTGATTCGCGACAGCGAGCGCGGCTGCGGTTAAGACAGTTTCAATCCCCAATAAAAACGTTGCGGGCGCTATTGCGGCCATTTCTCGGGCGGCAGGCTCTTCCGGATGGTTTCCAGGTTCTGAAAGCCGTCCGCGATCACCGTTTCCCGCATGTTCTTGCTGGTGACCACCACCGGCGTAATGAAGAACGCGGGGACGTTGCGGTTGCCATTGGCAATGGAGTCCGCTGCTTCGACTCGTTCGCCCCTTGCGAACTTTGCCGCAATCTCCGCCGCACGTTCCGCTTCGGTGCGTAGCGGCTTGTAAATGGTGCAGGTTTGCGAGCCATCCAGGATGCGGATAACGGCGGCCAGGTCTGCGTCTTGGCCCGAGACGAGAACCTTACCGGCAAGCTGGTGTTCTTGGAGCGCCTGGATGGCGCCGCCCGCGGTACCGTCATTTGAGGCGACTACAGCTGTTACATTTCCCTGCGTTGCTTCCAATATCTCGAAGGTGTGAACGTAAGCCTCTTGCGGCCGCCAGTCCGTGGTCCAGACATCTCCAACGAGCTTTATGTCGCCGCGGTCGATGAATGGCTTCAGCACCTTGAGCTGGCCTTGGCGAAGCAGCTTCGCATTGCTGTCTGTCGGTGAGCCGGCGATCAGCACGTAATTTCCCTTGGGTGCCAGCGCCACAAGCGACTGGGCCTGCAACTCCCCGATTCGTTCGCTATCCGCTCCGACAAAGAAATCGATATCCGCATTGCGGATCAGGCGGTCGTAGGAAATGACCAGAACATTGGCGGCTTTCGCCGCCGCCACGAGCCGCACCGCCTCGTTCGTATCATGAGGAACAATGACCAGAACCTTGACGCCCTCGGAAACAAGCTTCCGCGCTTGCCGGTACTGCAGGTCGTCATCTCCTTCGGCATCTTCCACGAGAACTTCCGCGCCCAGGGCCCTCGCTCGCTTCTGAAACGTGTCCACGTCCGTTTGCCAGCGCTCCACCTTGAGGGAATCCACCAGGAAGCCGATTTTTACAGCGGGAGAATTGCCGGCCGCGGCCTTTTCGGCTTGAGCCGCGCCCAGGTAAACCGGGATCCAGAGAAGCACAGCACAACAGCACAACAGCTTGCGACCAGGCAGCATGTTTTCCTCGGCGAGCGATAGACCGAAGCTAACATGAGTGGAATGCGCCGCGAACCGGCGCGAGGCCCCGCTGCTCCGAATAGGTAATCAAGCGCCTAACAAACAATGCCGCTCGCGCTAAGGTTCCTGCGAGTTACTGTGCGTCCAAAAGGGCTTTATGCTCGGCCAATTCCAGCAAGTGCCGCGCGGAGTTCAGCGGAGGACCGGCCGGATTGGATTGCAGGAAGGCGAGCACGGATTCCTTCGCTTTCTGATATTCCTTCTGCCCGATGTAGGCTTCGGCGAGCACGAGTCGCATGCCTTCGACTTGCTCCTTGCCGAGTTGCAGGCTCTGCGTTGCTGCCGAGATGGCCTCCGGATAAGCCCGCTCCCGCAAATAGACAAAGGCCAGAAGGCCATAGGCGCGCCACGAGCGCGGTTCCAGTTGCAGGATTTCCTGCAACTGGGTCTTTGCGCCGGCGAGTTGCCCCTGCCGCATCAGAAGCTCGGAGAGCGAAAGCATCGCGGGAACGTGCTTTGGGTCGAGAGAAAGAGTTTTTTCCCAGCTTGTACGCGCAGCCGCCAGATCCCCGGCGCGTTCCAGCACCAATCCATGCACAAAGTGGACGCCGGGATTGCCCGGCCCCAGTTCAAGGGCGGAGCCGATGTGCTTTTGCGCCTCGTTCACATCATTGTTCCGCAGGGCGTCGATTGTTTTTGTGAGTTCCTTCTTCAATTTGGGACTGAGAACAGGCGCGTCCGCAGGGGCCGCGTGAAGGTGCGCGCTGGGCAACGGCTGAAGAGTGACGTCAACCTCGGCGCCGCCGGAGAGGGGGAGAATATCGAACTGCCGTGACGCCGGCAGATAGCCTGGAGCGTCAACCGAAACGGTATACGAGCCATTCGAAACACCGTCGAATACGGTTCGCCCCGAAACTGCCGAGCCGGACCCGACCAGTTCACCTCCGGCTCGCGATAGAGAAACGATCGCCGTGCCTTCGAATGCCGTTCCTTGCCCGACCGACAGCACGACGGTGACCCGCGAGGCTGCGGCAGGCGGCGCAGCGCAAAGCAGGAAACACGCATACAGAAACAGGGCAATCGAACGTACAACCGGCCGCGAACCAACCCAGAGGGTCACACCGCGCACCAACACGACTCACCTCCGCGTTTGGGTGGACAACACGTTAGCTAGCGATCGGGCCCGGAAATGCAGGCGAGACGACCACTCGTTGTGGGCGGAGTGTTGTTGATTGCGATGCTCAGGTCAAGCGGTTTTGCGCACGGATTTGCGTTCTGTGCACCAGCGCAATGAAGCTAATCAAAATGCCGTGGCAAGGCGGAGCAGAAAACAGCGAGGCGGCCCGATGGCCACCGCGGAAAACAACCCGTTAAAATCGATCACATTGAGGCGGTTGTTCAGGTTCCGGACATCCGCCTGCAGGCGCATCCTCAGGCGGTCCGTATGCAGGATTTCCGCTCCCGCCGAGGCATCGAGCGAGAGTTGGGGCCGGACGCGGCCGCGCTCGAAATTTACCCGGTTCACCATCTGCTGCCCAAATTCCGCGATGGCGTCGGATTCCGCCCCGGCAAATTCAAACGGCAGCCCGCTCTCCGATTCAAGCCCAGCCGCAAGCCAGAGGCGCGGTTGCAACTGGTAGCGGAAGCGTGTGCGGACGAGATTGCGTTGGTCTTGCGATATTGGAAAGCTGCCCGTCAGCTGGGTAATGGCATTCTGGGCATCATCGCCGAGAAAGAGTCCGCCGGTAACCGGGAACTGCGCGCGACCGAGCATGTACGAATAGCTGACAAAACCGGAAAGACCACGCCAATTCGGCAGGTTGAGCTTTCCTTCCGCGCCGTAGATCAAAGCGTCCCGGAACGCGATGGGGAAGCTGACGCCGGTGTTCAAGAGCTGGTCATCATCCGCATAGTTATCTGCTTGTCTCCGGTAAACGTTCAGGTCCACTCGAAATTGGTTGAAGAACGCTTTGCTGAGGCCGGCCTCGAAGTCGTTTCCCAGCGACGGCCGGACCGGAAGACGCAGCACCTGAGGATTCAGCGAAACCACCGCCGGAGAACTCGAAAGCAGGATGTTCTCGAGGGACGGAGTCTGGAAGACGCGATCGTAAGAAACGTGTGCAACGACGCCAAACGAGGGGAAGTAGCGCGAAACGGTGAGCCGCGGGCTGACCGCGTTCTGGTTCACGAGCAGTTGGTAGTGATCCCACCGGAGGCCCGTGCTGAGTGTCCAGCGCCCCAGGCGTAGCACATCTTGTACAAACGCGGACTGCTCGAGGTCAGGCCGGGTCCCCAGAAAGGAAAACGAGAGCGGCGTGCCCGGATCGAATTGGGCCGGGTCGCTTATGGTGTCCCGAAAATCCTCATGCAGAAACAAATTGTCCGCTTCCAGTCCCGTCTTGAATTCATGACGGCCATGATGAATCGAGAGGCTGCCCTTGAAATAACCTTCGCGGAACCAGTTCCTCTGGAAAGCGACAATTGGAGTGGAGAGACGATTTGAGTCGAGCTGGTTGGAGGTGTCGCGGATCATGCCGCGAAAATCCGCGATCACATTGGGCGAAAAGACATGCTGGTAAGAAGCAATACCCATGGTTTCGGCATTCGCGCCGTTTTGCAGTTGACCTGCAAGCTGCTGGAGACGGTCGTTCGGGACTTCAAAGCGGGAAAAGGAATGACGAATCGCAAGGCTCAGCCGATCGGCTGATGTCAGGTCCCGCTCATAGCGGATGGCATAGTCTCCTGTCGTGCCGGTATTCGTGAAGTTCTCCGGCACCACCGGGTTGAGGTAGTGGCTGGACGCGTTCCCACTTGCGCTTGCGCCGAACGTATTTTGTCCCGAGCTATACTGAACTTGCATGAACGCACCCGCGGTATCGAAGCTGCCGCCGGACAGGCCTGCCTGGCCGTGCACGCCGGGCTTCGCATCCTTGAACGTGTTGACCTCCACGACGCCGCCCAGCTTGCGGCCAAACTCGGCCGGAAATCCCGCCGTGTAGATGCTCATGGATTCGACATCATCCGCCTGGATCTCCGGAGCGAAACCCGGGGAGCGGTTGTCGGTCAGCGGAATGCCATCAACCACAAATTGGGTCTGATATTCCGAGCCGCGCGGATGTAAAACGGCATTCCCTTCGTAGCTCCATCCCGGCTGTGAGTTGACCAGGTCTTGCAGCGAGCGGCCCGGCAAAGATCCGGTTCGCGTCTGAATCGTTTCCGTCCCAAGTTCTTCGACCGAGCCGGCACGATCCGGATCCAGCAGGGTGATGCCATTGGTGACGGTCACGGAAGACGTCACCGGGGCCAAGCCCAGGTGAATGATTCGCTCCGCAGGCAGCGCGGAATGAATTTCGACCGAAGCCACATACGTGCCGAATCCTTCCTGCACGATGCGAATCTCGTACAAGCCAAAGGGCAGCCGGCGCGCCGTCAGCTCTCCAGATTCATTTGTGACCAAGGCATTCTGGTATTCGTTTGCATCGCTCCGCAGCCGCACGGTCACTTTCGCAGGGAGTCCCTGGGGATCGAGCACCTTCAGGCGCAGTTCCCCGGAATTCGTCTGCGCTTGCAACAGCGCGGGGATAAGCGAAAAAATCAGAAGCCGAATGAGTCGAGAGCACACAATCTTCCATCTTACCGGAGCGCTTTCAGAATCCGGTCCGGAAGCGTAGCAAGGATTGCGAAGAGCGCAACCGCCCGCTTTGTAGAGCTTTGCCCGCCCCGGCGGTATACTTCTTGGATGCACTCTCATCAAAGAAGTGCGCAGAGGCGTGAGCGCATGCATTCGGCCATTCATGGGACAACGGTTTTGTGTGTTCGCAAGGACAGCAGAGTCGTGCTGGTTGCCGACGGCCAGGTGACCATGGGCGACCACGTCATCAAGCAGGGCGCGCGAAAGTCCCGCAGGCTCTATAACGACAAAGTAGTCGCGGGTTTTGCAGGTTCAACCGCGGATGCTATCTCGCTTTTCGAGCGCTTTGAGGGCAAGCTTCAGGAATTTTCCGGGAACTTGCAGAAGGCCGCCGTGGAATTGGCCAAGGAATGGCGGAAGGACCGCGCCTTGCGGCACCTGGAGGCCTTGTTGATTGTGGCGGACGCAAAATCGACGCTGATTCTGAGTGGCAATGGCGACGTCATCGAGCCGGACGATGGCTTGGTCGCCATTGGCTCGGGCGGACCCTACGCGCTTTCCGCTGCACGCGCGTTGCTGAAGCATTCGAAGCTCAACGCCAAGGACCTTGCGATGGAAGCGATGCGCATCGCCAGTGAAATCTGCATCTATACCAATGCGAACTTCACGGTGGAAGAGCTCTAGGGGGCGCTACAGCAAGAGTTGACAGCGCAGCAGGAAAAGCGAACAGTTATTTGAGGACAAGCCGGCTGGAGCGCGCAAGACAGAGCAGCTTTCGCCGGAGGGACAGGCGGAGACGGAATGGCAAGCAAGTCGGAAAAAGAAGTGATTTATATGCCGAATGCCGGCGATGGCGCCGCCCCGGAGGGCGGCGAAGAGATGCTCCCTGCTCTGGACGATATGACGCCGCGGGAGATCGTGGCCGAGCTTGACAAATATATCGTGGGACAAGCGGCCGCAAAGCGCGCCGTTGCCGTGGCATTGCGTAATCGCGTTCGCCGCCAGAAGCTGCCGCCGGAAATCGCGGAAGACGTTCTGCCGAAAAACATTTTGATGATCGGCCCGACCGGCGTCGGGAAGACGGAGATCGCGCGCCGCCTCGCCCGTTTGGCGGGTTGTCCATTCATTAAGGTGGAGGCTTCCAAGTACACGGAGGTCGGCTACGTCGGCCGTGACGTTGAATCGATGGTTCGCGATCTCGTGGAAACCGCCATCGATATGGTGCGCGAGGAAAAGCTCGACGAAGTGGCCGACCGCGCCGAGCAAGCCGCCGAGGAACGAGTGCTCGATCTCCTTTTGCCTCCTGCGCCCCCTCCAACCCCGGGAACTCCGGAATCCGAAGCCGCCGCGCAGCGCGAGCAGACGCAGCGCACTCGCGAGAAGCTGCGGGCGCAGCTTCGCGAGGGCAAGCTCGATTCGCGGATGGTGGACCTGGAAGTGCGCGAGCGCGTGACTCCGGCATTCGAGATCATCTCGAACCAGGGCGTCGAGGAGATGGACGTCAACATCAAGGACATGCTCTCCGGGATGTTCGGCCAGCAGAAAAAGAAGCGCAAAATGTCCGTTGCCGATGCCTTCGAATACCTGATTCAGGAAGAAGAGAACAAATTGCTGGATATGGACCAGGTGACCCGCACGGCCGTCGAACGCGCCGAGCAGATGGGCATCATTTTCATCGACGAAATCGACAAGGTCGCCGGCCGCGAATCCGGCCATGGGCCCGATGTTTCGCGCGAGGGCGTGCAGCGCGATATTCTGCCGATCATCGAAGGCACAACCGTCAATACGCGTTACGGCATGATTCGCACCGACCACATCTTGTTTGTGGCGGCCGGAGCGTTCCATGTGACCAAGCCTTCGGATTTGATTCCGGAGCTTCAGGGCCGGCTGCCCATTCGCGTCGAGCTGCAATCTCTCAAGGAAGAAGATTTCGTTCGCATTCTCACTGAACCGAAGAACGCGCTCATCAAGCAATACGTCGCGCTGCTCGAAACCGAGGGTGTGAAGCTGAATATTACCCAGGATGCTGTCGAAACCATCGCCCGCTTCGCCACCAGCGTCAATGAGCAGACCGAAAATATCGGCGCACGCCGCCTGCACACGATTCTCGAAAAGGTTCTCGATGAAGTCTCCTTCGAAGCGCCGGACCTCAAGAAAAAGAACGTAAAGATAGATGCGGCCTACGTGCAAAAGCAGCTTGCGGAAATCGTCAAGAATCAGGACCTGAGCCGGTATATTCTGTAGCCGGCGTTCGTGCCGCGAATTTCGTTTCACCATTTCCATGAAACAGCGAAGGGCGGAACGTATCCGCGTTTCCCGAATGGAAGCACGCCGGCTCGCCGCGGGCCCGGTGTTGCTGCTCGGATTCCTGTTCTCCGCCTTCCTGGCTGCGTGCGGTGCACCTGGCGAACCTCAGCCGCCTTCTCCGCCCATCCCGGTGGCCGTCGCGGATCTTTCCGCGCGCCAGGTTGGAGATGGCGCCAATCTGGTGTTCACTTTGCCCAGCCGGACGACCGCCGGCGAACGCCTGGCCGAACCGCCTGCCGTCGAGGTTCTTCGGGGTTCGGTCAAGCCGGACGGTGCGCCGGATCTCCGATCGTTGCGCGTCGTGGAAGTCATTCCCGGCGCTCTCGTCCCCAATTACGCGACCGACGACCATGTCCACCTCCGTTCCGCCATTCCGATCGAGGACCTTAAGGCGCATCCAGGCATGCCGATGGCCTTTGCCGTGCGCACGCGCGCATCCGCCAAACGCGCCTCGGCCGATTCCAACGTGGTCATCATCGCCATTTACCCGCCGCCAGAGAGAATTTCGGCCGTGCAGGCCAATGTGACGGAAACCGCCGTCGTTCTTACTTGGCAAGCACCTCACGGGATCACCACAGCGGAGACACTGGCGGCTCCTTTGCGCTACAACATCTATCGCGGCGAAATTGCGGAATCACAGGCCGAAATCGTTGCGAAAGACCTTTCGCGGGTCAAATGGACCGCGAAACCGGCCTTACAGGGTTCTTCCGATACAACCGAATTCCGCGACACCGCATTTCAGTTTGGGAAGCTCTATGTGTACATCGTCCGCAGCGCGGAACTGATCGAAGGCAAGGAGATCGAGTCAGAGGATTCCACACCGGTTGCCGTCAAGCCGGCCGACATCTTTGCTCCGGCTGCCCCGCAGGGACTTACGGCTGCGGTACTGCCGGGACCGCAGCCGGATACGGTCCAGGTGGACCTATCCTGGTCCATCAATTCGGAAACCGATTTGGCGGGATATTACGTCTACCGGAGTGAGCAGGAAGGCACACGAGGCGCGAGAATTACGCCGGAACTGTTGCTGGCACCCGCTATTCGTGATACCTCTGTGCAGCCCGGTCACCGCTATTGGTACACCGTGACGGCTTTGGATCGCGCCGGAAACGAAAGCGCGCCCAGCACGCCCCTCATGGTGAACGCTTCGCAACCATCGCCTTGATCCCGGGTTCGTCCCTGCGTAAGAAACCTGCGGAGCTTGGGAGCCCAGCGGGATGTCTTTTCGTGCACATCTATCGGAAAGCGGGAAAACTGCTTTTCTCAACCCGGCCATACGCATGGGGCTGTGCACGGGCGCAGGCCTCTCGGCAATTTTCATCGCATGGATTGTCGTTGCGAACCGCGTGCCGGCTCTCGAGGCCTTCGCCATGCAGCGCAATGTGGCAGCCGAGGCCGCTCTCGGCTTTCTTGCCCTGCTCCCGGTGGTCCGTTTCATGGGCCGGCCAGGGCGTCTCTTGGTTTCGGGCGTGGTGGCTTGGACCCTGCTCAGCCTTGCCTATTGGGCGATGGCCTTCCATTTTGCGGGCCTCACGGAGCGGTGGAGCACCTTTGAGATTTTTACGAAGGGCGGTTTGGCGTATTTGATTGCTTCCACGCTGGCGTGGGTCGGCACGTGCGCTTGGCGCGCTAGAAGCCGAAAGGCGGGCCGTATTGCTACGCCCATTAGCCAGCCGCTTCAGGCTTCGCCTATTTCACACTCCAATCACCACACGAGCTGACCGGATGAAACTCTGCCGATTTATCGCGCTGGATTCGCCGCACGCCTCTGCCCAGTTCGGCATTATCGAAGACGATCGGATTCGGGAAATCAGTGCTCGCCCCTGGGAGCACTGGAGTCCAGGCGAACGGGTCTGGCCCGCGGCCGACGTTCGTTTGCTCGCGCCAGTCGAGCCGTCCAAGGTGGTTTGCGTCGGCAGAAATTACGCGGCGCACGCCGCCGAGCTCGGTAATGAGTTGCCAAAAGAGCCGCTTATTTTTCTCAAGCCGCCTTCGGCAATCGTTGGTCCCGGCGACCCGGTCATTTTGCCTTCTTGTTCCCGGCGCGTCGAACACGAAGGCGAGCTCGCGCTCGTGATCGGCCGCAAGGCCACGCATCTGGGGGACGACGAAGACGCCCTCTCGTACGTGCTCGGCTATGCCTGCTTGAACGACGTCACCGCCCGCGACATCCAGAAGAGCGACGTGCAGTTCACGCGAGGCAAAGGCTTCGATACTTTCTGCCCCATCGGTCCGCACATTGAAACCCGGCTGAATCCCGCGGATGTTCTTGTCGAGACGCAGGTGAACGGCGTCTTGCGGCAATCCGGCCGCACATCCCTGATGATTTATTCCTGCGCATTTCTTGTCCGCTGGATCTCCCGCATGATGACGCTCGTTCCCGGAGACGTGATCGCCACCGGAACTCCCGCGGGCGTCGGCCCGCTCGTGGCTGGCGATACGGTCGAAGTCAGCGTCGAGGGCGTGGGCGTGTTGCGCAATCCGGTGCACGCAGCCCATTCCTAGATTCATCTGCCTCACAGGGATTCGGTAAAATACAGAATCGCGGGGCGGTGGAAAAAGGAGGCGCCGAGCCGGCGATTTCATCCTCACCAGCCCTGTCCGCCGCGAGAAACGAATTCTACGGAGTCAGCGCGTGAACGTCTTGTTCGCCGATTGGAAAGTTACCGCCATGGCTGGCGCTGCGGCTGCCGCCGCCATCGCGATGATCGTATACGCGTTTTTTCGGCCCGCGGAGGACCCGGAGGAAAGCGAACGCAGGCGGCGGTTGCACCTCAATCAAATCGGGAGAATTGCCGAAGGGCAAATCGTTGACTTGGTCCTTCAACCCCCCGAGCCACGCCACGGACCAAAAAGGCTGTTTGGAGGCGCGCGTCGCCTTCCCGACAATCGTCCGCGCCATCTGGTCTCCTACAGCTATTCGATTTCCGGCGTGACTTATCACACCGCACAGGATATCACCGGGCTTGAAGGGCAGATTCGTTTCGAACGACTCGTTGCCGGCCAGCCCGCCAGCGTGAAGTACGACGCCGCCAACCCCAGTGATTCCATCCTTGTGGCGGACGACTGGTCCGGCTTGCGCTGATTATCCCCTGGCGCGAACCGCGCCACGCGCATTCGATTTTGGCCGCACTTGCGCTATTCTTTGCTGCGCTGCGTGTATGCGGGCCGCGGTCTCATGAAACAGGTGTTGGCTTCCATTCTCACCGCTATTTTGGCCGTTGCGATGACGCTCGGCGCCATGCGCATCCTGGTCAAAGCCACCGCTTACGCCACTTCTCTCGAGTCGCCGTTGCAGAAGGTTGTCGCCGTTTGCGTCGAGCTGCTGCTCGGCATCGTGCTTTTGCTGGGGACCGTGTGGCTCGCCACGCATCTGGCCGTGCGCATCTTCGGAAAGAATGTGCCGCCATCCACGGGAGGCCCGCTTGCCTGACGAAAAGGGAACCGCAGCATCTGCCGCAAAGCAGCGCAAACCCAGCGATCGCATGGAGGAGCTTCGCCGCATCTCCGCCGAAGCCGAAGCCGGCGGAGGCCCCGAACGCCGCGCGCGCGAGCACAAGGCCGGCAAGCTCACCGCGCGGGAGCGCATTCATTTGCTACTTGACGAAGGCACATTCGAGGAGCTCGACAAATTCGTCCGTCATCGCTCGACCGATTTCGGCATGGAAGAACAGCGGCCGGCCGGCGATGGTTTCATCACCGGCTTCGGCCGCATCGAGGGCCGCCTCGTTTACGTCTTCGCGCAGGATTTCACGGTTTTCGGCGGCTCGCTTTCCGAGGCCAACGCGCAAAAAATCTGCAAAATCATGGACCACGCGATGCGCGTCGGCGCCCCGGTTATCGGTCTGAACGATTCCGGGGGCGCGCGCATTCAGGAGGGAGTCGCCTCACTGGCCGGCTACGCGGACATTTTTCTGCGCAACACGCTTGCCAGCGGTGTCATCCCGCAAATCAGCGCCATCATGGGTCCCTGCGCCGGTGGCGCCGTCTATTCGCCTGCGATCACCGACTTCATCTTCATGACTCGCGAAACCTCGTACATGTTCGTCACCGGTCCCGACGTCATCAAGACCGTCACGCACGAAGAAGTGACAAAGCAGGAGCTCGGCGGCGCGATGACGCACAACGAGAAGAGCGGTGTCGCGCATTTCATCGCTCCCGACGACGCCGATTGCCTGGCCATGATTCGCGAACTGCTCGGGTTTCTGCCTTCCAACAACATGGAAGACCCGCCGCGCCGCGCAACCGAAGATTCCCCCTCGCGGCGCGAGGCCTCGCTCAACACGCTCGTTCCCGAAGACGCCCTCAAGCCCTATGACATCAAGGATGCCATTCACGCTATCGTTGACGAGGGCTATTTTTTCGAGGTCCATGAGCATTTCGCGAAGAATCTCGTCGTTGGTCTGGCGCGGCTCGACGGACGTCCGGTGGGGATCGTCGCCAATCAGCCCGCGTATCTCGCCGGCGTGCTGGATATCAACGCCTCGGTGAAAGGCGCGCGCTTTGTCCGCTTCTGCGATGCCTTCAACATCCCGCTCGTCACCTTTGAGGATGTGCCCGGTTTTCTTCCCGGCACGCAGCAGGAATTCGGCGGCATCATCAAGCACGGCGCCAAGCTGCTCTTCGCTTTCGCGGAAGCGACCGTGCCGAAAATCACCGTCATCACACGCAAGGCTTATGGCGGAGCCTATTGCGTCATGGCTTCAAAGCACATTCGCACCGATGCCAATTTTGCGTGGCCCACTGCCGAAATCGCCGTAATGGGGCCGGAGGGCGCGGTCAACATCGTGTACCGGCGCGAACTCGAGAAAGCTCCCGAATCCGCGCGGGCGGCTCTCCGCCAGGAGAAAATCGAGGAATTCCGGGAGCGCTTTGCCAATCCCTTTGTCGCCGCGGAACGCGGCTATATTGACGCCGTCATCGAGCCCGCCGAGACCCGCGCGAAGATCATCACTGCCCTGCGCGCTCTGGAAAACAAACGCGACGTCAATCCCCGCAAAAAACACGGCAATATTCCGCTTTGAATCGCTGAAACGCGCGCGCTTTACCGCAGCAAATACTCCTGCAAAAACACGACCGTGGCGTAGAACTGATAATCCTGGTTCTGTTTTTTGCGGAACCCGTGGCCTTCGTCCTTCGCCATGATGAACCACGCGGGCGTTCCCTGCGCTTTCAGCGCATCGAAAATCTGCTGTGATTCGCTTACGGGAACGCGCGGATCATTCTTGCCGGCCACCACCAGCATCGGCTTTTTAATTTTCTCGATGTTGTTCATCGGCGCGATCTTTTCGAGGAACTCATGCATCCGGGGGTCACGTTCGTCGCCGTACTCCACACGCCGCAGGTCACGCCGGTACGCTTCCGTGTGCTCCAGAAACGTCACCAGGTTGGACATACCGACAACATCCACCGAGCAGCGAATCCGGCCGCTATAGAACGTTGAAACCGCCAGAGTCATGTGCCCGCCGTAGCTTCCGCCGGTCACGCCGATGCGCGTCCCGTCGAGGTTCGGCTGCTCCGCAATCCAGTCAAACAGCGCGTCAATGTCCTTGTAAGTGTCTTCGCGCCGGAAGCCGTTGTCGAGGAGCGAGAAGGTCTTGCCGTATCCCGTCGAGCCACGCACGTTCGGATAGATGAGCGCGATTCCGAGTTCATTCAGAAGGTAGTTGTTGCGCCCGAGAAACGTCGGTTGCGATTGCCCTTCCGGTCCTCCGTGAATCACCACAAGCACGGGCCGCTTCCCCGTGAATTTCGCCGGCGGTTTGTAGAGAAATCCCGAAATGGTCTTTCCGTCGAAGCTCTTCCATTTCACGAGTTCCGCGTCGGGAAACGCATCCGTCTTCACTTCCGATTCGCTTGTAGTCCAGCGCTCGAGCTTCCCGGTCGTTACGTCCAGCGAATAGCAGTCGCCTGGGCTCCGCGCGTTGTTCAGCGCGAAGGCGAGTTCGCGGCCATTGTGATGCCAGCGCAAGCCGCGTATCACTCCGTTCGGCAATTTCGGCAGCGGCATCATTTTTCTGGTGGCTGCGTCCATCACGCGCAGCACGCTGACGCCGTCTTCGTCGGTCAGAAACGCGATTTTGCTGCCGTCCCGCGTCAGGTCAAATGTCTCCACATCCCAGGGAATGTTGCTCGTCAAAAACTCCGGCTGCTTTGTAGCCAGATCCAGGTAGGCCAGCCGGTGAAATTCCGAGTCCCGGTCCGTTGTCGTATAGATGCCCTTGCCGTCCTTGCTGAAACGCGCCTCGCCGTAGGAAATCTTCTCTTTCGTTTCACCCGGCGTAAGTGCCGTCCGTTCGCCTGTTGCGGTATCCACCAGCCACAAATACGATTCGTTGATGGAGCGCTCCTCGAGCAGCAGTATCTTCTTGTCATCGGGCGACCAGTCGAGCGGCTGCCAGCCTCCGCCATTGAGCTGCGTTAGCAAATGGTCGGATTTTGGATCGGCCGGATTCATGACCCAGAGGTCCGTGTCCTTTCCCGTCCTGCGGGTGGACATGTACGCGATTTGATCTCCGCCCGAGGAAAAAGGTCCCATGAGGTTGCGGGACTTGCCGTCCGTCAGCAGGGTTACGTTTCCGGTCCTCACGTCATAGCGATAGAGTTGAAACCACTCGCCTCCTCCAATATCCTTCGGGAAAACGATGTAATCTCCGCCGTTCGGATGAAATCTCCCGGACGTCACGCTGTCCGTGAAAAACGTGAGTTGCGTCCGCGCTCCGCCGGGACTCCCCACCAAATGAAGTTGCGGCGTATCGCCGAAGCGCGTGGAAATCAGCATTTCCCGCTGCTGGGGATGCCAGTCCGCGAAGCTCGCCGAGCGATACGAGGAGTAGCGGCCGGCCCTTTCCGCGATGCTCTCGGGGATCTTCGGCACATTCTCGGAAACAATCGCTTCCGGCACGGCTATCGCGCCGTCTTGAGCAGGAAGAGGAACAGCACACGCTGTGATCAGAAGCGCAAAGCCTAGCAGGTGACGTTTCATAGCAGCTCCCCCGGGAAAAATCACGGCTCTTTCTTACACGCAAGCCATTCTCCAGGCAAGCGGCTATCCGGGTCACGCCGGCTTCCCGCGCATGCTACACTTTCGCTGCGCTCCATTTGCGTATGTTCAAGAAAATCCTTATCGCCAATCGAGGCGAAATTGCGGTGCGCATCTTGCGCGCTTGCCGCGAGCTGAATATCGGCTCGGTAGCGGTTTTCAGCGAAGTCGACCGCAAATCGCTCCACGTTCGTCTTGCGGATGAAGCCTACGAGATCGGCCCCGCGGCTTCCCGCGAAAGCTACTTGCGCATAGATAAGCTGATGGACGTGGCCCGCAAGTCAGGTTGCGACGCCGTTCATCCCGGTTATGGATTTCTTGCGGAAAATCCCGCTCTGCCGCGCGCCTGCGCCGAAGCCGGACTCACCTTCATCGGCCCTCCGGCCGAGGCCATGGAAGCGCTCGGTTCGAAGACCGCCGGCCGGCAGCTTGCGCGGCGCTCTGATGTTCCCACGGTTCCCGGCACCAACGATCCCATCGAGAGCCGCGAGGAGGCCCAGGCTCACGCGCAAAATATGGGCTATCCGGTGCTCCTGAAGGCCGTGGCCGGCGGCGGCGGAAAGGGCATGCGCGTCGTTTCCGCCGACGAGGAATTTCCCGGTGCTTTTCGCGATGCTTCCTCCGAAGCGCTTAACGCCTTTGGCGATCCCCGGCTCTATCTCGAAAAGTATCTGGCGCGCCCGCGGCACGTTGAAATCCAGATACTGGCCGACGCTCACGGCCGCGTTGTTTCCCTCGGCGAACGCGAATGCTCCGTCCAGCGGCGCCATCAGAAGGTCATCGAGGAAGCGCCCTCGCCCGTGATGACTCCCGAGCTGCGCCGGAAAATGGGAGAAGCCGCCGTCCGTCTCGCTCGCGCCGGTGGTTACGTCAACGCCGGCACCGTCGAATTTCTGGTGGACGAACGCCTCAACTTCTACTTCCTGGAAGTGAACACGCGCCTGCAGGTCGAGCATCCCGTCACCGAACAGGTCACCGGCCTGGATCTCGTCAAGCTGCAGATTGCCATCGCCGCAGGTCACCGTTTGCCCTTTGCCTGGGAAACCATCACTCCTCGCGGCCATGCCATGGAAGTGCGCCTCTACGCGGAAGACCCCGAAAATAATTTCTTTCCGTCGCCCGGCAAGATCCTCTCGCGTCACGTTCCGAGCGGACCCGGCATTCGCCTCGACGACGGCGTCTACGAAGGCTGGACCGTCCCGAACGACTACGATCCGTTGCTCAGCAAGCTCATCGCCTGGGGTAACAGCCGCGAGGAAGCCATCGCCCGCTTGCGCCGCGCTCTTGACGAGTACTCAGCCACCGGCATCAAGACCAACGCGCGTCTCTTTCAGCGGATCCTTGCCGAACCGGAGTTTCAGCGCGCGGAGATTCATACGAAATGGCTCGATGAACTTCTCCGCCGCTCGCACCTCCCGCTCGACGGAACCGCCAGTAATGGCGCCGCCGCGGAGGCGGCCGTGCTCGGCGCGGCAGTCTGGCAGGCTACTCGCCTGGAGGCGCAGCCAGTCTCCGCCAGCCGCACGGCCAAGGAGCCTTCCCGCTGGAAGCTCGAAGGCCGCCGCGAGCAACTGGACCGCACGCCGTGAAATTCGAAATTACGCTCTCCGGCCCCGGTGGCCCTGTTAAGAGAATCGTCGAACTCGACCGGTCCGGCGAATCGTGGAAGATTTGCCTTGATGGCGAACCCGCCGATGCGGATATCGCCGTGGTTGGTCCGCACACCCTTTCCATTCTCCTGCGCGGCCAGTCCTTTGAAGTGCGCATCGCCCAGGATCCGGGCGGGTCGTTGAAGCTCCAAACTCGCGGCGAGGAATTCATTGCGGATGTGCTGGATCCCCGCGCCTGGCGCGGCCGCCGGCACGGCGCGGTGGAAGCCGGCGGCCGGCAAAGCATTCAGGCTCCCATGCCCGGCAAAGTCATACGCGTCCTCATCGGCGAGGGCCAGCGGGTCGAAGCCGACCAGGGTCTTCTCGTCGTCGAGGCCATGAAGATGCAGAATGAGGTGCGCTCGCCGAAAACAGGCGTTGTTCAGCGCGTGCTTGCGAAGGAAGGTCAAGCCGTGAACGCCGGGGACGTTCTGGCGTGGGTCGAATAGCCGGAACCGCTCTTCCGAAGGCGTATCGTACCGCTGCTTTGTAAGGCCCTGCAGCAGGGCCAAACACGCGGGTATGAGTCCTGGTGCGAGAGGAGGCCTGGGAAGTTCCGAGAGTTACTTGCCGGAATTCGCGGTTGTGGTCCGCGCCGCTGTGCTCTCGCTGAAATAATTCTGCTCGCGCAGGCGGCGATAAATATGGCCGGCAACTCCCGCCGCGAGCGGTCCCTTAATCCGCGAGCTGTTTCCGCGAATCAGTACGGCTAAGGCGATCTTTGGATGGACCTCGTCGGCATAGGTCAGGAACCATCCCACGTGCGATTGCTGATCGGAGCAGGTACCGGTCTTGCCGAGCGGAAGCTCATCGCCGCCTGAATCGTAGCTGCGCTTGCCTGTGCCGTAGAGCACCGCCGCCAGCATGCCTTCGCGAAGCTCCGGCAACAGCGGCCCAATATTCAGTTCGCGCTTTACTCTCGGCTGGAAGGCTGAAGCGTCGCCCGGCGGCGGGTATTGCAGGTAGTAAAGCGTCCCTCCATTGGCAAACGCGGCCGCAAGCGAGGCCAGCTGGAATGGGGTCACCTGAATTCCTTCACCAAAGCTGGACATACGCGCGACGCCGCCCTTCGCCGGCGGAGCCGATGGGAAGGCGCCGGGATGCTCGTTTGGCAGATCATAGCCGGCGAGTTCCCCGATGCCCAGCAGCCGCGCATATTTTGAAACGGTGTCAAAGCCCATGCGCGTCCCGAGCTCTTCAAAAAACTGATTGTTTGAGTGCGCCATCGCTTCGGTCAAATTCATGTAGCGGCGGCGGCCAACCCTCAGCATGGTGTCGCGTGTAATCACGTTTTCTTCGAGCGCAGCGACGGCGATGGTCGGCTTTATGGTCGAGCACGGAATCGCGCCATCGGAATACGCCATTTTCTGATTCACAACCGTAAGAATGCGGCCGGTGTTGGGATCAACCGCAACCACGGTGCCGTTGTATCGGCCAAGCGCCTCGACTGCCGCGGCGCGCACGAGCGGGTCGTCGTAATCGGCGACATCACCGGCAGTGGGATCAACGCCACGCTCAACCGCGCGGTGGCGGCGCGAATGCGACGACCGAATCGCCGGCTTCGCGGCAGCAGCGCTGCTCGCCGGAGCGGCCGAAAGCGGACACGCAAAAACGGCCGCGAGAATAATAGACAGAACTGCTTTGCCGGACTGGATTTCCCGCTGCAAATGCCACCTCTGGGCCGATGTCCCACGCAAACGGCGAGGGCGAGTTTTTACCTCACGCTGCCCTTGCGGTCAATCGCGGATTCACAAGGATGTGCATTCCTTACAAGCAATGCGCGGGGCGCGTTGCCCCACGCTGGCGGTTGCATCTGCGGTGCCAAGCTTGGCGGCGCTGATTTGATGCAACTTAGCGGAAATGCGCTACGCCACCCCTGTGCCGGAGAGAAACACTCCCTCTCACAGTGAGACAAATTTTAGGGATTTTGGTTAGCTGCGGCAATAGCCAACGCGCACCAGTACGCCACTATGTGCTTTATTTTGAATGGCTGGCCGGCGGGACAGCCCGTGCTTCAGGAACTGAACCGGCGACCGGTGAGGATCGCCGTGCGGGCGTGGAAGCAGAGCTTCCCGCTCGCATCTTGAAACGGCCGAGATCCGGAGCGGTCATGACGCATATCCTCTTCGAGCAGCCGCCGGACTTCGGCAGCTTTTTCCGGCGGGGTCTGCGTGGTGGCGAGCCAGCGCTCGACTTCAGGAGTGAGGTCGTCGCAGGTCGTGACGGAGGTAACCTCGAGTTGCGCGTCGCGAAAGAGTCGCAGCAATTCGCTGAGTGGCAGCGTCCGAACGTGCGAAGGGTCGCGCAGTGTTTCCCAGCGGTCCTGGAACGCAGCGCGCTCCGGATGCTCGCTGGCGTAAATGTCCTCGATTAACACCAGCCCGTTTGGCCGCGTGACGCGGGCCATTTCGCGGAGGACAAGGCCTGGATTGGTCACATGGTGCAGCGCCAACCGGCAGACCGTTACGTCGAACTCGGCTTGGCCGAAGGGTAGCTGACTGGCATCCCCGGACCGGAACGACACATTCGCGATGCCGCGCACGCCCGTGCGTTCCCGCGCGATTTGCAGCATAGCGTCCGTCAGGTCCACGCCGATTACTTCACGGGCGGTTCCGGCGAACGCCTCGGCAATAAAACCCGGGCCCGTGGCTACGTCCAGAACGCGCTCCTTGCCGGCGAGCTGCGCCGCCATGACGAGCCGCCGGATCCGCCGCTCATCGTTAACCCACGGTGTCGCGGCAAACGCCGGAGCCTGCGTGGTGAACGACTGGCGAATGACGTCGTTGTGGTTTGTCATGCCTGCTTTTCGCCGGTGGCCCTCAGCTCTGCTTCCGTGAATTCCAGCCGGTTGCCCCAAGGATCCTCGGCATAGAATCTGCGGCATCCCTCCAGCGGCTCGTCCCACTGGCACGGGACGCCGGCATTGGTAAGCGTAGCGAACAAATCATCAACGCGGTCCACGGAAAAGGCCGGGTGCGCCTTCTTCGCGGGCCGAAAAGGCTTTTCCACGCCGATGTGCAACTGAAGCTGGCCGGCCCGGAACCAGCAGCCGCCGCGAGCGCGCAGCGCCTCCGGCTTTTCGATTTCTTCAAGACCCAGCAAGTCGCTGAAGAAACGCCGCGCGTCCCCTTCGCATCGCTCCGGCGCCGCGATTTGCACGTGGGCGATTCCCGTGATTGGCATGGCGTCAGAATAGCAGAAGCGCCTGCGCAAGCTGCGGGCGCAAAGGCTTCGCCACGTGAGAACGGCGGACGCAATCCCTTCAGGAAACTAACGCCCCGGCCGTTTGTCGGGGGCGCCGGCTGCGGCCGCGCTTGCTTTCACCGGGGCTTTCTCGCCCGCCGAAGCGGCAGCGCCGTTGGGACCATGCGCGCCCGCAACGCCGTTCTGGCTAGGGATATTGATTTCCATCTTTTTGCGCAAAGCCGCTTCAATTTTGTCGCGAATGTCCTTGTGTTCTCTCAAAAAGATGCGGGCATTTTCGCGGCCCTGCCCGATGCGCTCGCCGCCATAGCTCAGCCACGTGCCGGACTTCTCGATCACGCCCTTGTCCACGCCCAGGTCGATCAAATCGCCTTCGCGAGATATCCCTTCCCCGTAGAGAATGTCGAATTCCGCCTCCCGGAATGGAGCGGCGACTTTGTTCTTCACGACTTTCGCCCGCGTGCGTGAGCCTACCACCCGGTCCCCTTCCTTGATGGCTTGAATGCGCCGAATATCCACGCGCATCGAGGCGTAGAATTTGAGCGCCCGGCCGCCCGTTGTCGTTTCCGGGTTGCCGAACATGACACCGATCTTTTCGCGAATCTGGTTGATGAAAATCAGGCAGGTGCGGGACTTCGATACGATCGCCGTCAATTTGCGCAACGCTTGCGACATCAGGCGCGCCTGAAGGCCCATCTGCGGCTCGCCCATTTCCCCTTCCAGTTCGGCCTTGGGCACCAAAGCGGCGACCGAATCCACGACCACCACGTCCACGCCGCCCGAGCGGATCAGGGTCTCCGCGATTTCCAGCGCCTGCTCGCCGTTGTCTGGCTGCGACACGAGGAGGTTGTCCACATCCACGCCGAGTTTGCGCGCATACACCGGATCCAGCGCGTGCTCCGCATCAATGAATGCGGCCAGCCCGCCGAGCTTCTGCGCTTCGGCGATGACTTGCAGCGTCAGCGTGGTTTTGCCGCCCGATTCCGGGCCGTAAATTTCAATCACGCGGCCCCGCGGGAACCCGCCCACTCCGAGAGCCGCGTCAATCGAAAGGCATCCGCTCGGAATTACGCTCACCGGCACCAGCACATCGCGGCTGCCCAGGCGCATGATCGAACCTTTTCCGTACGATTTCTCGATCTGCGCTATCGCTGCTTCCAGCAATTTCGATTTATCGTCTGCCATGTCGCACCTCGATAGAGGAAACTAGAATTGTACAGCGGGGCCGGGCGCCGCGCCCTGCGCCGGGAAAGCGCAAGCCGCAGCCTTGTCCTATCGGCCGTTCGCGGCCCGGGAACATAGCGGAGGCATGACTGTAACATTTCAGTTATCCCGCCGCTATCCCTTTTTCACGGCTTTCTCGGGCGCGCCCTGCCTCGCGCTCCCTCTCGCGCTGGCTCGCGTCCTTTTCGCTATGCTCGCTTGCGTGCTCTTTGGCCCGGGCGATGGCCATCGCCACCCGGTCCACGAGAGCCTTCTCCTCGATGGACGTTGGCCGGCGTAACCTCCGCAGGTGCCGCAACCGGGTCCGTGCATCGAGGAATTCCGCCTCCAGCCTCTCACATTCCGGACAGCCGGTGCCAAGAGCGGAGGGTCGGGGCATCGCACACCTGTTGAAAACCGTGCAGCGCAACGTAGCATGAATGGCGAAGAAAAAGCAAATACTATTTTTCGCCTGCTATTCGCTCGCCGGGCCACCTTGCCGGCCTGCCCAACACCCTCCCTTGCCGTTGCTCTTCTGGAAAGCCCGCCGCACTGTTCCGCCTGCCGGGCCCGCATCATTCCTATCATCAGAGGGACAGTCCATCGGGCCGCAATACGCCCTGCCGATTCGGCTCGGGATCAAGTTGACGAGTGCCGCGGAGGTCCTATGCGCTCTGCTGCCCTCGAAAAGGAGTCGCTTCGATGAAGAAGCTGGTCAGGTTGGCTTTTGGATTGATTCTTGGGCTCATGGCAGGCCTTTTCGCGTCCGCCGTGCCCTCACAAGCGCAGTCTCTGGATGCATCCATCGGTTATTCTTATTTCCGCCTCGGCGGAGGCAGCAACGTCAATCAGAATGGCATCAGCGGCTCACTGGAACTCAAGCCGAACAGCTTTTTTGGAATCGTCGGTGATTTTGGCGGGTATCACGCCTCGCCGGGCGGCGTCTCGCTGAACACCTACACCTTCCTGTTCGGCCCCCGAATTTCCGTCCACAATCCGAGTAGCGTCACTCCGTTCATTCAATTTTTGATTGGAGGCGCCCACCTGACTGCGAGTGGTCCCGGTGTCTCCACATCGTCCAACAACTTGGCCTACAGTCTGGGTGGCGGCGTGGATTTGGGAGTGCTGCCGCATCTGGCGCTCCGGCCGCAGCTCGACTATGTCCGGCTGCACGATTCCGGCGGATCGACGAACTGCGCGCGGTTTTCGCTTAGCGCCGTAGTGCGTTTCTGAATCAACGATCCGACCAGCCAGGGATGACCGCTGGTGGAGGCGCGGCGCCTCTCTTCGGCATCGCCGTCACTCTTGCTTGCGGAAAAACTCCGGAGTCCGGGTGGCGAATTGTGTCCCGGCTGAGGTCCGCACCAACAGCTTTCCGGCATTTAACAAATCTTTAAGGTTCCGTGATACGCGGGAGCCTCCTTACGCACTACGTTTCACTGGCCTAGTCGCGCCAGAAATTGTTCTCCGCGCGCGGAGTCTACAGAATTCCCCGGATTGTCTTAGGGAAAGGCGTTGGGTAAGTTGCCCGGAACTCGCCAGGCCGTCCGCGGCCCGTCCCAGGGCCTCATGACCCTGCGAAAGCAAGAGGTGCGCTTTTGAAATTCGTGCAGCAGCCTGCCTACTCGCGACGGCGAAGCTCACGCTCGACGGTAACCGGCGAGATCTGGGTCTATTGGAGCTCCGAGGGGCGCGACGATGTCTCGCGCATCGCAAACATCAGCGCCGGCGGAATTTTTCTCGAATCGAACGCCGCGCATCCGGTGGGATCAAAACTGAAATTGCATTTCCTCGTGCAGGAAGGGCAGATTCGCGCCGAGGCGGTCGTGCAGCACGCGTCGAGCGGCCGCGGCCTGGGCATGAAATTTACCGCGCTGACGGAGGAGGACCGGCCGCATTTGGCGGCGCTCGTCCGCAGAGTGCACGCTTTTTCCCAGGAGCATTCGCGAATTTAGCTCCGCGCTAGCTGTGCGCAACCATCGTCCACCCGGCGACCGTCATCGCCAGCAGGAGCACGAGCGCTCCGAGACTCAGGAGGCTAAGGACGCGGCCTTGCCCCAGCAAAGCGTTTCGTGTCTCGCCATTCGCGCACAGCCACGCGATCACGATCAGCACGGAGACCCATGCCAGCACGGAAGGCAAGCCGGGCAGTGCGTTGATGTTCGAGAGAAATGTCTGCGACGGACCGGCTGGAATCCACCACGGCAGAATCGGCGTAACGCTCGCGACCAGCACAAACGTCAGCACCTTCCGGGTGAACCAGCCCTTCACTTTCGGACGAGACTTGCGCCAGATGAAGTAGTCCCATGCCAGCAAGCCCGCAGCCACCGGCGCCCAGCCGTAGAGCGACGCCTTTTCGCTGGTCCACAGCCACGCCCGGAAGAAAAACGGCGCATGATGGCTGGCCGTGAAACGCGGCAGCAGATACCACGCCAACAGCGAGTTACACACCACGGCGATGAGCAGCGTCAGGAGGCTCGTGAACTGAAGCCAGTGAAGAGTCGGCGATTCGCCGCACCGCGTGCACACCGGGCGGTTCGGAAAGATTTGCAAGCCGCAATGTTCGCAAAACATGGATGGGCTCCCCTGAGCGCGGGAGTAGCGACACGCGATTTGCATGCTAGGCTGGCGCTTTACCGGAATCTACTGTACAGAGGGACGGTTTCGGGGAACTGGCCGCGCGGTGCCGCATCCGCTCACGTGCTGAACGGATAGCGCCTCCCGCAGCGCACTCGCGGGCCGGGCCGCCGGCGAAGGATGACGCACCGGCTCGTGACCGGCTGCAACCCGCATCGCCGCAACTCAAGCGGCCGCCTCGATTTTTTGCAATTCATCCTTCTCCCATACGCTCATACCCGGCTCTCCTGGTTGATTCCGTCCGGCAGCAGAAGCGTCTTGATCGCGCGGCGCTCGTCCATCGCGCGGTAGCCCTCGGCCACGCGCTCGAGCGGCAGAGTGAGATCGAACACCTTGCCGGGGTTGATTTGGCGGTTCCACACCAGCTCGATGAGCTTGGGCAAGTAGCGGCGCACCGGCGCCGGTCCCCCGTGCAGGTGTACATGGGTGAAGAAGAACTGCTCCAGATTGAGTGAGGCGCCGTGCGGAACTCCGACGTAACCGATGTAGCCTCCGGGCCGCGTTGAGCGGATTGCTTGCATCATGGATTCCTGCGTGCCAACACACTCCAGGACGCAATCGGCTCCCAATCCCAGGGTCAGCTCCTTGATGAGAGCGGCACCCTCGTCGCCTCGCTCGGTCACCACATCGGTAGCGCCGAACTCGCGCGCGAGCTTCTGGCGAGAGGCGTGACGGCTCATGGCGATGATCCGTCCCGCCCCCATCTGCTTTGCCGCCAGCACCGCGAGCAAACCCACGGCGCCGTCACCCACTACCGCGACCGTCTTGCCCGGCTTCACATTCGCTGCGTCCGCTGCAAACCAGCCCGTCCCCATCACATCCGAAAGCGTCAGTAAGCTCGGCAACAAGTCTTGCGGTGGAAGACCGGGCGTTGCGACCAGGGTTCCGTCCGCCAGAGGAACGCGCACCCGCGGCGCCTGTGCCGTGCTCATGAACTCGCGCTGCACGCACGATGATTGGTAGCCGTATTGGCAGTTTGGGCAGGTGTTGTCCGAGGTGGCGAATGAGCCGATGACAAATTGTCCCGGCTTGATCGACTTCACCGCGCTTCCCACTTCCTCGACAATGCCGCAGTATTCGTGGCCCATCGGGGTGGGTTGCGCGAAGGCCTGGATACCGCGGTAAGGCCACAAGTCCGACCCGCAGATGCAGGTCACCGACGTTTTGATGATCGCGTCGGTGGCCTTGAGGATCCGCGGTTCCTCGCGTTCTTCAAACCGGATATCACGCGGAGCATGGAGAACGGTCGCCAGCACCTCTGCTCCTTTCAGCGATAGCTCATACGCTCGATGTGCTCGGGATATCGTTCTCCTTGCACCGGGATGCTCGAGGCCGCGTGTTCAATCTCTTCTGCTTCGCCGGGCGTTAGCGCAATCTCCGCCGCTTTGAGGTTTTCTTCCAGCCGGTGCAGCTTGGTTGTGCCAGGAATGGGCACGATCCACGGCTTCTTGGCGAGCAGCCATGCAAGCGCGATCTGAGCGGGCGTCGCCTGCTTCTTCTCCGCCACTTTCCCGAGCAGGTCCACCAACGCCTGATTCGCACCCATGTTTTCCGGAAGGAAGCGCGGGATGGTGCTGCGAAAATCAGCGCTGTCAAACTTCGTGTCTGGAGTGATCTTGCCCGTCAAAAATCCTTTTCCGAGCGGGCTGTACGGCACGAAGCCGATGCCTAATTCCTCGAGCACCGGCAGGATCTCCTCTTCCGGCCGCCTGAACCAAAGCGAATATTCACTCTGGAGGGCGGTTACCGGCTGCACCGCATGCGCGCGGCGTATGGTCTGCGCGCCGGCTTCGGAAAGGCCGAAGTGTTTCACTTTTCCTTGCTGAATCAGATCCCGCACCGCTCCCGCCACGTCCTCGATCGGCACGTTTGGGTCCACGCGGTGCTGATAAAACAAGTCAATCACATCGCTCTTCAGTCGCCGCAGCGAAGCCTCGGCGACCTCCTTGATGTGTTCGGGCCTGCTGTCTAAGCCCGCCAAGCCGCGCTCCGCCTTGGGGTCAATTTTCCATCCGAATTTTGTCGCGATCACTACCTGGTTCCTGAACGGAGCAAGAGCTTCGCCCACAAGCTCTTCGTTTGTGTACGGCCCGTATACTTCGGCGGTGTCGAAGAACGTCACTCCCCGTTCAACGGCGGCTCGGATCAGCCCGATCATCTCCTGCTTGTCTTTGGCCGGCCCGTAGGAAAAGCTCATACCCATGCAACCGAGCCCAATGGCCGACACCTCCAAATTGCTCTTTCCCAGCTTTCGTTTCTTCATGCTTCCATCCTCGTGTTTCTAGTAGCGTTCCCAAATGGCCTTCCAGTTCTCGTTCTCGCCGAGCGGTTTCACAGTCAAGTGCTCAGCGGAAATCTCGTACGCGCGCTTCCAGTCCTTGCCGATCAGTGCTCGCACGAGAGCGCCTTCGACATAAAACGTGAAAGCAGAAGCGCTGTCGATGCGGTAGCTGCCGTAGGAGGCCTCATAGCCCCCGTGTGCATAGAGGTTGGCGGTCCCGGCATTCCGGTACATCACCTGCACCGATGCTCTGCCGTCGGGCGTAAAGACGAACATGCCCGCGCAATCTGCTTTGTGTAGTCGGCCGTCTGCGTCCGGTTCTTCGAGCGATACCAGTTTCCACGCCCCGACCAGACGGTTTCTCCTTGCGGTGTTTTCGCTCGGAGCGCCGAACCCGGATTGCGCGGCAACTTTCGCTGTGAAGAGCATCACGCTGAGCAGCAGCAGCGGCTTCATGCAGGTTCTCCCCGTCCGGACATTAGAGACCGGTTGCGCGTCAACCCGGTACTACAATCCTGCCGATTGACTGCCTGATCCTGTCGCTGCACAGGATTTCTTGAACCGCAAGCCGGTCACTGGAGGTAAGATTTCGCTCTGGAGCAGAGCCGTGGCACAAACAAAACAGAGCCGAAGGACGAATCTCCCTGCGGATGTCGGCGCCGTTGAACTGCGTGCCGAACTGGCGCGCAAGATTGCCGCACACGCTCGCCGCGAGGGCGAAAATGCAACACCAATACCAGGACTGCTGCTCTACAAGCGAACCGCCAAAACCCCCTGCTATCCGGCCACCTCAGAACCCAGTCTGTCTATTTTCGTGCAGGGGCGAAAGCGCATCTCTCTCGGAGAAACCGCTTACCTCTGCGACGCATCCACTTTCCTGCTGAGCTCCCTCGAGCTTCCTATCGTCAGCCAGATCACGGAGGCCAGCAAGGAAGTGCCGCTGCTCTCGATGCTCCTGAAGCTCGACATGACCGCCGTTGGAGAAATGCTGAATCAAGCCGAGTTTCAATCCCTCAATGGTTCATCCGAGGCGCGAGGCATTGCCATCGGGAAGACCACCCCGGATCTGCTGAAGCCGTGTTCGCGCCTGTTGGATCTGCTGGATGCTCCGGAAGACATTCCGTTCCTTGGCCGGCTGATCCATCGTGAAATCGTCTATCGCTTGCTGCGCGGTCCCCAGGGATCCCGTCTGCGCGCCATTGCCACCTTCGGCTGCCAGAGCCACAAGACCGCGAGAGCGGTTGCCTGGCTAAGAGCGAATTACGCCAAACCCTTGCGTCTTGAGGAACTCGCGGAAGTCGCGCGCATGGGCATGTCAACTCTGCACCATCATTTCCGCGCCTTGACGGCCATGAGCCCGCTTCAATATCAAAAGCGGCTTCGTTTGGTCGCCGCCCGTGAACGAATGCTCACGGAGGGGCTCGACGCCGCTACCGCCGGGTTCGCCGTCGGCTACGAAAGCCCCAGTCAGTTCAACCGCGAGTATAAGCGCTTCTTCGGCCAGCCTCCGATGCGCGACATCAAGACGCGCCGCTCGGAATCGACAGCCCTTCGCCCTTCATAGCGGTAGCCGGTCCCTTCCGTAAGCGGCGCTCCGGGAGCAATTCGCCTGGACTTCACTACGCCCCCATTAAGGGCGTATTCCGACGCTCGCGCGGGTGCGAGTTGTGCTCATGTGTGGCCGCCGGTAAAATGCGTGGACTCCTTTGTGAAGCTTTGCCGCGGATGTTGCGCCGATGAGCGCGCGCTATTTCCGGGTAAGTTCTAGCGCAGCGCGGCAACAGACAAGACCCACGGGAGAGGGGACAAAGCAGGGGACCAGCGATGTCGCGTAAGTACGATGCCATCGTGATTGGCGGCGGGCACAACGGACTGACCAACGCTGCCTACCTGGCGAAGGCCGGGAAGAAGGTGCTCGTGCTCGAGCGGCGTCACGTCCTTGGCGGCGCCGCGGTCACGGAAGAAATCGTGCCGGGCTTTCTCTTCTCCGAATGTTCCTACGTCGTTTCCCTGCTGCGGCCGGAAATCATCCGCGAGCTGGATTTGCCCCGGCACGGGCTCGAGATTTTGCCGCTCGACGGCACGTTCACGCCGATGCCCAACGGCGATTATCTCTGGCGCATGAACGACCACGCGCGCACGCAGCGTGAAATCCGGCGGCATTCGCGCGTTGACGCCGAAGCGTACGATGAATTCTCGAAGATGATGACGCCGATGTGCCGCTTCGTGAAGCCGATTCTCTCGATGGTTCCGCCAGACCCGACCACGCTCAGACCCAAAGACCTGGGCCGGCTCTATTTTCTGCTCAACCGCTTCCGCGAGCTCTCCTCCGACGAGCGCTACACCCTCATTCAACTGATGACCATGAGCGCCGCGGATTTCCTTGACCAGTGGTTCGAAACCGACGTGCTCAAAGCGACGATGTCGGCGTCCGGAATCATTGGTACGTTTCTCGGTATCCGCTCGCCCGGCACCGCTTACGTTCTCCTCCATCACTACATGGGCGAAATCGATGGCGCGTTCCGCTCCTGGGGATTCAGCCGCGGCGGCACCGGCGCGATCTCAAACGCCATCGCCGCCGCGGCGCGCGAAGCAGGCGCGGAGATTCGCACCGAGGCCCCGGTTGCCAGGATTGTGGTAAAGAATGGCCGCGCCTGCGGCGTCGTGCTGAAAGATGGTGAGGAGATTTCCGCCGCTGTCGTGTCCTCCAGTGTGGATCCGCATCTGACCTTCGAGAAATTCCTTGAACCGAACGAATTGCCCGGCGATTTTCTCGAAGAAGTAAAGCGATATAAATTCCGCGGCTCTTCCGGCAAAGTGAATCTCGCGCTCGATGCCCTGCCGGACTTCAAGTGCCTGCCGGGTCCGGGCGCGCATCTGCGCGGCGCCATTTCCATTTCCCCGAGCGTCGAGTATATGGAGCGCGCGTACGACGACGCCAAGTACGGCCGTTTTTCGCGCCGGCCCTACATCGATATGGTGATTCCGAGTCTCACGGATCCTTCGGTCGCGCCGCCCGGCAAGCATGTGCTCTCCTGCTTCGTGCAATACGCGCCGTATAAGCTCGCCTCCGGCACCTGGGATGAGCAGCGCGAAGCCTTTGGCGATGCGGTGATCGAAACCCTGAGCGAATACGCGCCCAACATCAAAAAAATCATCGTCGGACGCCAAGTGCTGACGCCGCTCGATCTCGAGCGCGAATTTGGACTCACGCAGGGCAATATTTTTCAAGGCGAACTTTCGCTCGAACAGCTTTTCTTTTTGCGCCCGGTGCCCGGCTGGGCCTATTACAAAACGCCCGTTGAAAATCTCTATATGTGCGGCTCGGCGACGCATCCGGGCGGCGGCATCATGGGCGCTCCGGGGCGAATCGCCAGCCAGGTGATCCTCAAGGAGTGGAAAAAAGCAGCCGGCGCGGCGCGGGGGAATTGAGGGCATGCCGATCGGGCAAAAGGTCGCGGTCATAGGCGGAGGGCACAACGCCCTGATCACCGCGTATTACCTGGCGAAGGGCGGATTCAAGCCCGTGGTGCTCGAACGCCGCGAAGTTATTGGAGGCGGCGCCGTGACCGAGGAATTTCATCCGGGGTTCCGCGTTTCCGCCCTGGCGCATGCGATGGGGCCGCTTCGCGCGGATGTGGCTCGCGACCTCGCGCCGGAGAAGTTCGATTGCGAAATCCTGCGCCCCGACCCGCGTTTCTTTGCCCCTGGCCGCGACGGCAAAGCTCTGCTCTTCTACGACGATCACGCCAAAACCGCGGGAGGCATCGCGCGATTCTCCGCAAGGGACGCGGCGAAATACACGGAGTTCGCCGAAGCGCTCGAGCAAGCCGCCGGGGTTTTCTCGCAGCTTTGCTCGATCACTCCGCCCGCCATTGACAAGCCTTCACCCGAGGACCTCTGGAACCTGCTGAAAACCGGGCGCAACGTGCGCTCGCTCGGGAAAAAGCGCATTTTTGATCTGATCCGCTGGGTACCGATGGCCGTGGCGGATTTCGTCGCGGAATTTTTCGAGACCGAACTCCTGCGAGCGGCGATCGCTGCGCGCGGAATTTTCGGGACGGCCATGGGGCCATGGTCCGCCGGCACGACCGGAGTGCTGCTGCTGCGCGCCGCCGCGGATCCGCATCCTGCCGGGAGTTCCGAATTCACGCGAGGCGGCCTTGGCTCGCTCACGCATGCGCTCGGCGAGGCCGCGCGGCGCGCTGGCGCGGAGATTCGCACCAACGCGGAAGTTCGCCACATCCGGGTGGCGAATGGCGCGGTAAGCGGCGTTGTGCTGGCCGATGGAGAAGAGATCGCGACGGAGGCCGTCGTTTCCGGTGCCGATCCGAAGCGGACTTTCTTTCAGCTCCTCGATCCGGCGCAACTCGATCCCACCTTTGCGATGCGCATTCGCAATTTCCGCGCAAAGGGTAACGTCGCGAAAGTGAATCTCGCGCTCGGAGATTTGCCGGCTTTCCCGGCGCTCGCGGGAACCGTAGGGCCGGATGGGTTCCGGCAGGCGCTCTCCGGACGCATCCACATCGGACCGGAAATCGACTATCTCGAGAAAGCGTTTGACGCCTCGAAGTACGGCGAAATCTCCGCGGAACCCCATCTCGAAGCGACAATTCCAACGCTGCTCGATCCCGGGCTGGCGCCGGAAGGCAAGCACGTGATGTCCATCTGCGTGCAGTTCGCGCCGTACCGGCTCAGGAGCGGCGACTGGGAATCGCGCCGGGCCGAGCTCGGCGAGATTACCATGAGGACACTCTCAGAATACTCCCCCAACCTTTGCGCGCTGGTCGAAGGGATGCAGGTGATCACGCCACGAGACCTGGAAACCAAGTACGGATTCACCGGCGGACACGTTTTCCATGGCGAACTGGCGCTCGATCAACTCTTCACGATGCGGCCGGTGCTGGACTGGGCGCGATACAAGACGCCGATTCGCGGACTCTATCTCTGCGGTTCCGGTACGCATCCTGGCAACGGCCTGACGGGAGCTTCCGGCGCGAACGCCGCGAAGGAAATCATCCACGACCTGCGCTAAAGCCGCGAACCGGGGGCTTGCCAGCCTGTTGGATGTAAACGGAGCCACGCTACCGGCGCGTTTGACGGGGTGTGTGGCGGATGGTATATTTTCGTGTTTCGAGGCGGCAGGGAGAGCTCACCGTGTCACGGTGCGTGCGGCCTGAGGAAGGCCGCGGCCAGGTCCGGCACGGAGCGTCTGCAACCTGATAGCCCGGCGCATCTATGGCGGCTGCGCAGGGGCGAGAAGACAGCACGGGGCCCAGGCGACAACACTGAATGCAAGGCATCGGTCACCAACTCGGCGAACTGTTTCTCGGAGCTGTGCCCACAGCCGTCATTATCCTCATTTTTTTCTTGATCTTACGTTCCCTTTTCTTCCAGCCGCTGCTGAGAGTGATGGCGGAACGCGAAGCTCGGACGGCCGGCGCTCGCAGAGAGGCGGAAGTCGCGCAAGCCGCGGCGGCCGAGAAGGAGCGGCAATACGACGAAGCGCTGAAACACGCGCTGGCGCAAGTCTATCAGGAGCAAGAAGCGGCCCGGCAGAAACTGGCGGAGGAGCGCAACGCGCAACTGAAGGAATCACGGGCACAGGCGGCCGCGGAAGTGAGCGCAGCGAAGCAGCGGATTGCCGCTGAAACCGCCGCGGCGAAACGCGATCTGGAAGGGGCGGCCAGCCAATTGGCCGCGGAGATTGTACGTAAGGTTTTGCAATCGGCGCCCGTCCACAAGCCCCCCCTGCCGAGCGCCCCGGTAAGCGAGGCCCGATGACGCGAGCCTCGGCGATGTTGCGGGCTGGAAGTGTGTGCGGGACATGGCTGGTTCTTGCGGTTCCGGCGTTCGCGGCGGAGCAAGGCGAAGCTGCGGGAGGCGCGGGAAATTCGCATACCGAAGCCGTCTTCAAGTGGATCAACTTCGCGATTCTCGCGGCGTTTTTCATCTGGCTGTTTTGGAAGAAGCTGGGGCCGTGGTTCCGGAACAACGCGGAGAAGATCGGCGCGGCAATCAGTTCCGCGGCGCAGGTGAAAGCGGAAGCCGAACGCAAGCTGCGCGAAGCGGAATCCAAACTGGCGAATTTGCAGAACGAAGTGGCAAGGTTGCGCGCGGAATCGCAGCGGGAATCGGCGGCCGAGGCGCAGAGGATTCACGCGGCGACGCGGAGCGATCAGCAAAAGGTGGCGGCGGCGGCGAAAGCGGAGATTGAAGCGGCCGAGCGCGCCGCGCGGGTCGAGCTGAAGGCCCTTGCGGCGCAACTGGCGGTCGAGAACGCGGAATCGCTGCTGGTGAAGCAATTGACGCCCGCGGCGCAAGAGGCGCTGATTCGAAGCTTCCTGGAAAACCTGGGCGGGAGGCCAAATTGAGGCCGGCGAGCCTGCAGTACGCAAACGCGCTGGCGGATATCGCGCTGGCCCAGGGAGCGGCAGGGCCCGCGCTGAAGCAGCTGGCGGATTTTGGCGCGCTGTATGCGGAATCCGAAGAACTGCGCAACGTGCTGGCAAGCCCCGGTGTGCCGCGCGAAGCCAAGCACGGTGTTATTGAAAAGCTGGCGGCGCGAATAGGCGCGAGCAAAATCATTCGCAATTTCCTTTTCGTGGTGATCGATCACCGGAGATCGGCGCTGCTGCCGGATATCATCGAGACGTTCGAGAACGTGGTGCGGCAGCGGCAAGGAATCGCGGAAGCGGAAATTTCCTCGGCGGTGGAGCTGACCGCGGCGCAAAAAAAAGAGATGGCACAGAGGATCGCGGACCTGACCGGCAAGCGCGTGGAGACGAAATACGCGATTGATCCGGGACTGCTGGGCGGGGCCGTAGTGCGGATTGGCGATACGATTTACGACGGTTCGCTGCGAAGCCGGTTGAACGAGCTGCGCGCGAGATTGGTGGAATAAGTCCGGGCGGCGCAGGGCAAGAACGAAGCGGATTCCTCGCTTTGCCCGGAATGGCAAGCTGGCGGCCCGGATGATGGAGTTGGGCTTCGGGCGCCAAACGGAAGATTGGAAAGAACGCCTAAGCAGGCGGGAAACAGTACGGAGCAGGCATGGCGAATATCAAAGCGGACGAAATCAGCAAGATTCTGCGCGAGCAGATCGAGAATTACGAGCAGACGGTGGCGGTGGACGAAGTCGGCTCGGTGATCAGCGTGGGCGACGGGATCGCGCGCATTCACGGGCTGGCGAAAGTGATGGCCGGCGAGATGCTGGCTTTTCCGCACGACGTGTACGGGATCGCGCTGAACCTGGAAGAGGATGAAGTCGGCGCGGTGCTGCTCGGCGAGTCCACGGAGCTGAAGGAAGGCGACACCGTCAAGCGCACGAACACGATTATGTCGGTGCCGGTGGGCGAGGCGCTGATTGGCCGCGTGGTGAATCCGCTCGGCGAGCCGGTGGACGGCAAAGGCCCGATTGTGACGAAGCAGCGGAATCCGCTCGAGCGGCTGGCGCCTGGCGTTCTGGACCGGCAGCCGGTGCGGGAGCCTTTGCAGACGGGCATTAAGGCCATCGATTCGATGATTCCGATCGGACGCGGGCAGCGCGAGCTGATCATCGGCGACCGCCAGACCGGGAAGACCGCGGTCATTCTGGACACGATCATCAACCAGAAGGGCGGCGACGTGATTTGCATTTACTGCGGCATCGGGCAAAAGCGCTCGACGCTGGCGCAGGTGATCAAGGTGCTCACGGAAGCGGGCGCGATGGAGTACACGATTATCGTGGCGTCCTCGGCCGCGGAGCCGGCCTCGCAGCAATACATCGCGCCCTACGCGGCGTGCGCCATGGGAGAGTATTTCCGCGATACAAAGCGGCACGCGGTGACCTTCTACGACGATCTGTCGAAGCACGCGCAGGCTTACCGCGAAATTTCGCTGCTGCTGCGCCGCCCGCCGGGACGCGAGGCCTTCCCGGGAGACGTTTTTTATCTCCACTCGCGCTTGCTCGAGCGCGCGGCGAAGCTCAATGACAAGCTCGGCGGCGGCTCGCTGACTTCGCTGCCGGTAATCGAAACGCAGGCCGGAGACGTTTCGGCGTACATTCCGACGAACGTAATTTCGATCACCGACGGACAAATCTATTTGGAGTCGGATTTGTTCAACTCCGGCATTCGCCCGGCGATCAACGCGGGTATTTCGGTGAGCCGCGTGGGCGGCAACGCGCAGATCAAGGCGATGCGGCAAGTGGCGGGCTCGCTGCGCCTGGACATGGCGCAGTTCCGCGATTTGGCCGCTTTCGCGCAGTTCGGCGCGGACCAGCTGGACAAGGCGACGCAGGCACAGCTCGGGCGCGGGCAGCGGCTGACGGAAACCCTGAAGCAGGACCAATACAAACCGCTCTCGGTGGAAAAGGAAGTGCTGATTATCTTCGTGGCCACCAGCGGCGCCATTGACAGCATTCCGGTGCCGGAGGTGCGGCGCTTCGAAAAAGAGTTCGTCGAGTTCGTCGAGAACTCGCATCCGGGGATTCTGAAGTCGATCGCGGAAAAGAAGGCGCTGGACGACGCGATCAAAGCGGAGATCAAGAAGGCCGTGGAGGCCTTCAAGGAGCGGTTCACGGCGGCGGTGGCCGCGGTCGCGGACTGAGCGGAATAACGGCAAACGATGCCCACACTTCTCGATTTTCGGCGGCGCATCCGCTCGGTGAGGAACACCCAGCAGATTACCCGGGCGATGAAGTTCATCGCTGCGGCGCGGCTGCGGCGCGCGCAGGAATCGGCGCTGGCCGCGCGGCCCTACGCGCTCGAGTTGGCGCGCGTGCTGCGTTCCACGATGTCGCGCATCGAGGAGCCCCAGCATCCGCTTCTGGCGAAGCGCGCGGAGAAGAACATCCTCGCGATTGTGCTGACCGGAGAGCGCGGACTGGCGGGCCCTTTCAATACGAACATTCTGCGGAAAGCGGCGGAGTTTTTCCGGGCGAACCGCGACAAAAAGATTGTCGTGGTGCCGGTCGGAAAGAAAGGGCGCGATTCACTGAAGCGGATGGGATTCGAGTTCGCCGCGGAATTCGTGAACGTGCTGGCGCGCGTGGAGCTTTCGGCGGCGCGGGAGATTGCGACGCTCGTGACGGAACTGTATGCCGAGGAGCGCATTGACGCGGCTTATCTGATCTTCAGCGAATTCAAGACGGTGATGAGCGCCAACCTGGCGCTCGAAAAGCTGCTGCCCGTCGAGGAAGTTCACGGCAGCGGAGAGCCAAAGAAAGAGCCGGCGGCCGATTACATTTACGAGCAGCCGCCGGAGCAATTGCTCGGGCGGCTTTTGCCGCGCTACGTGGAAACTCAGATTCTGCGCGCGATGCTGGAGTCCTCGGCGGCGGAGCACGCGGCGCGGATGACCGCAATGGAATCGGCGACAAAGAATGCCGGCGAGGTGATCGAAGCGCTGACGCTGCATATGAACAAGGTGCGGCAGGCGGCGATCACCAAGGAGATCATCGAGATCGTCAGCGGAGCTGCGTCGACCGCGCAGTGACGCCAGGAGAGCAAAAAATGGCGGCGGGAAAACAAATCGTCGGGCACGTAGTGCAGGTCATCGGGCCGGTGCTGGACTTGCAATTTGAGGAAGGGCATCTGCCCGCGATCTACAACGCGGTGCACATCACCGGCGACGGCTTCAAGACGCCGGAGCCGATTGACGTCACGGCGGAAGTGCAGCAGCACCTCGGCGAAGGGCGTGTGCGGGCGGTGGCCATGGAGCCGACCGAAGGCCTTGTGCGCGGCATGAAGGCCGTGGACATGGGCGAGCCGATTGAGGTGCCGGTGGGCCGCGCCACCTTGGGACGCGTGATGAACGTGCTCGGGAAGCCTGTGGATCAGCTCGGGCCGCTGACCAGCCCGGTGAAGTCCTCGATTCATCGTCCGGCGCCGCCGCTCGAGGAACAGTCCACTGCTCTGGAAATGTTCGAGACGGGCATCAAGGTGGTGGATCTGATTCAGCCGTTCTTGAAGGGCGGAAAGATCGGACTTTTCGGGGGCGCGGGAGTCGGCAAAACGGTCCTGATTCAAGAGCTGATTCACAACGTGGCGATGCAGCACGGCGGTGTTTCTGTATTCACGGGAGTGGGCGAGAGGACGCGCGAAGGCAACGACCTGTGGCTCGAGTTCCAGGAATCGGGCGTTGTGGTCCCTGGGAACTCCGAGAAGTCGCGCGCGGCGCTGATCTACGGGCAGATGACGGAGCCCCCCGGAGCGCGCCTGCGCGTGGGACTGACCGGCTTGACCGTGGCGGAATATTTTCGCGACCAGGAACACCTGGACGTGCTGCTCTTTATTGACAACATTTTCCGCTTCGTGCAGGCCGGCTCGGAAGTTTCGGCGCTCCTCGGGCGCATGCCTTCCGCCGTGGGCTATCAGCCGAACCTGAACACGGAGATCGGTGAACTGCAGGAGCGCATCACTTCGACAAAATCCGGCTCGATCACCTCCGTGCAGGCCATTTACGTGCCGGCGGACGACTACACCGACCCGGCGCCTGCCGCGACTTTCACGCACCTGGACGCGACGACGAACTTGAGCCGGCAAATCGTTGAGCGCGGCATTTATCCCGCGGTGGATCCGCTGGCGAGCTATTCGCGCATCCTCGATCCGCGCATTGTTGGCGCCGAGCATTACGCCGTGGCGCGCGGCGTGAAGTCCATTTTGCAGCGCTACAAGGATTTGCAGGACATCATCGCGATTCTCGGCATCGAAGAGCTCTCGGACGAGGACAAGCGCACCGTGGCGCGCGCGCGGCGCATCGAGAAGTTCCTCTCCCAGCCGATGTTCGTGGCCGCGCAGTTCACGGGCAAGGAGGGGAAGTACGTCAAGATCGAAGATACGGTGCGCAGCTTCAAGGAAATCGTGGAAGGGAAATACGACGACATTCCCGAGCAGGCCTTCTACATGACCGGCACGATTGACGAAGTGCTGGAGAACGCCGAGCGGATGAAGGCGAACGCCTAGGAGAGCCGTGGCCGATTCTCTCGAACTCGTGATCGTGACGCCGGAGCGGCAACTGCTTCGCCGGCAGGTGAAGGAAGTGGAGCTGCCGGGAGCGGACGGCTATCTCGGGGTTCTGCCGGGGCACGCGCCGCTGATCACGGAATTGGGCATAGGCGAACTGATTTATAAGACCGAAGAGGGAGAGTCGATTCTGGCGATCATCCGCGGATTCGCGGAAGTGCTGCCGGACCGCGTGAGCGTGCTGGCGGAGACCGCCGAGAGACCGGCGGAGATCGATATCGAACGGGCCAAGGCCGCGCTGCAGCGCGCGCAGGAGCGGCTGGCCTCGAATGATCCGAGCCTCGACTACGATCGCGCGCTCATCGCGCTGCAACGCGCGCTGATCCGCATCCGCGTGGCGGAGCTGCATGTGAAGCATCGCAGCGCGGCCGCAGCCAGCGAATAGCGCCGTGCCGCCTGTCGTCACGGTGTACACAACCGACTGGTGCCCGGACTGCTGGCGGGCGAAGACGTTCCTGAAAGAGCGCGGCATTCCCTATCGCGAAGTGAACATCGAGTGCGATCCTTCGGCGGAAGCACTTGTGGTGCGCGCGAACAACGGCAAGCGAAGCGTCCCGACAGTGGAAGTGGCGGGGCGGTATTTTTCGTGCAGTCCCTTCAATGCAAGCCGGCTGGCCACGCAGCTGGGCATCGCGCTGAATCCCTAGCGCGGAGCGAGAGCGCGCTTAGCAGGCCAAATTCGCCGGGCGAGGCGAGCGGCTAGGCCGCCAGAGGCATGCCGCGCAAGAGGACTTGTGCGGGACGCAGATCCGCGCTGAGCAGGACGATATCGGCATCGGCCCCGGCACGCAGTGACCCCTTCTTAAACTCGATTCCGAGCAGCGACGCAGGGTTGAGCGTCAGCATGCGGAGCGCGTCGCCAAGCGAGGCGCCAAGCGCTACGATGTTGCGCAGCGCCCGGTCGAGGGTAAGGGTGCTGCCGGCAAGCGTGCCTTCGGAGTTGCGGCAAACGCCGCCGCTGACGGTGACTTCAAACTTGCCCAGCAGGTATTTCCCATCGGGCATGCCCGTGGCGGAGAGGCCGTCGCTGACGAGAATCACGCCGCCCGCACCCTTGGCCTGGAGAAGCATCTTCATGGCAGCTTCGTCCACATGAACGCCGTCGGCGATGAGTTCGCCGGAGACCTCGGGCGAAGTGAGCACGGCGCCGATTACGCCGCTATCCCGGTGCGAGAAGGGACGCATGGCGTTGTAAACGTGGACGGCGTGGCGAACGCCGTGAGCGATGCCGGCGCGGGCCTGCTCGTAAGTGGCGTCGGTGTGGCCCATGGCGACGACCATGCCGGCTTTGCGTGCGGCGTCAATGCAAGGCATCGCGCCGAGCAGTTCCGGAGCGATGGTGAGAATCCGCGCATTGCCGCCGGAGGCGTGGAGCAGTTTTTCGAGGGCTTCGGCGGAGGGCAGTTGCAGATGCTCGGCGGGATGCACACCGCGGCGCGCGGGGTTGAGGAAGGGTCCTTCGAAGTGGAGGCCGATAATTTCGGCGCCGGGTTCGCCGGCATCCTGCCGTGCTTCATGCTGCGCCGCGATATAGCGCGAAATGCCTTCGAGGGCTTGCAGCGTGTAGTCCATGCCGGCAGTGACGGTGGTGGCGAGGATGGAAGTGGTGCCGTATCGCGCGACAGTTCGCGTAACGGCGCGCAGCGCTTCGCGAGTGCCCTCCATGACGTCATGGCCGCCGGCGCCGTGGATGTGCACGTCCACGAAACCCGGAACGGCGATTCGATCCGGGGCGGAAATTTCCCGCGCTCCGGCAGGAACCGCGAGCGACTCGCGCGGGCCGATGGCTTCGATTTCTCCGTCGCGAATCAGAATGCCGGCATCAGCGATTTCGACCGTGGGAGTGAAGGCGCGTTGAGCATGCAGCAGCGTTGTGGACATGGCGACGCAACATCGTAGCGGAAATGAAGGGCAGTGCAAAACAAAACGGGCGAAGCCAAGGCTTCGCCCGCGAAAAACCGGATGGCGATTCTATTACTTTCCCGAGGCCATGTCGATGCTGGTGATATCGAGCGTATCGCCGTTCACGGTGCCCTTGACGGTGACGTGATGCCCGGCGTGCGCCGCGACCTTGTCTTGATCGCTGATGGCGTACACCTTCTTGTTCGCGTCATTCACGAAAACGTACTTCGCTCCGTGTTCCTTGACGCACTTGACGGTGCACTCCGCCTTGCCTTCCTTGGCTCCCGCCGCGCCACAAGCACTGTCCGAGATGTACCCGGTCCAGGTGCCTTCGGCGCCAAAGGCGATGGCTCCCGCGAAGAGAAATGCCGCCGCTGCCGTTGCTAAACGTAGTTTCATAACGATCCCCCTTCAGAAGTACCTGTTGTGCTAGGCCTTGGGCTGGCGGATAGCTTGTCACATGCTCCTGCGCATGTCCAGAGCCAGTTGCGTGCTGCCTGCCCGGAATGCAGAAAGGCCGCGCGCGCCCACGACAAAAAAAGGAGGGCTCTCGCGAGCCCTCCCTCCTCATCCCGAGTAAGGATTATTGACCGCTGCCCGTGGCGCTGGCCGATGTCGTTCCGGCGGATTTGGGAATGCTGAGGTAACCCGTGGCATCGTTCTTGGTGACTTTGTTGATCACCAGTTCGAGAGCCGCACGGGTTCCGCCAGTGTAGAAAAAGATCGGCTCGTTCACGGAGCGGTTCTTCTTCTCGAAGTTCTTGTCGTCTGCGAGGACGTTAATGGTGAACTGATTTTTCTTTGTGTTGGTGTCGCGGAGCTCCACTTGGATGCTCCCGACCCGCTGCGGCCCGGCCTTGCGCTGAATCGTGAATTCGTAATAGTCGCGCTGGCCCATGCGGCGAAGCTGGTCGATTTCGTCGTGGTTCCGGGCGATGAGCGTTCCCATTTCGCTGCGGGCCATCTGCAGGTTGTTCTTGGTGGCGTCCAGGTCGCTTTTCACGCCTGTCACGTCGCCATTCAGCTTGTTGACGTCCTCGGCGTTGGCCTTGGTGGCGAGCTGCGTGTTGACATCGTTTTGCAGGCCGGTGAGCTTTTTGTCAAAGCCGACCGCCGTGGCCTTGGTCTGCTTGCGAGCGGCAACGAGCTGCTCCTGAGTCAGGTTCAGCTTGTCCGTCACGACCTTCAGATCGCTCTCGAGCTGCTGGTTGATATCCTCGGCTTTGGCGAGCCGCTGCGCCAGCGCCTCGTTGCTTTGCCTAAGGGAGGCCTGCGTGGACTGCTCCACGCCCTTTACCTGAGACAACGCGCTCCATCCCACTGCCAGGCCAATGACGGAAAGCCCCGCTAACACCGCTACGGCCAATCCGACCCAACGCGGCGTGCCGGTCGCAGTCTGACTGACCGGTTCCTGAAATTCACTCATCGACTTCATCTCCTTTTGGCGTATTCCGCCTGCGGCAAGTCAATGTGCATACGCAAAGCCAAAGTAGGAGCGTGGTCCAGATGCGGCTAACTGCAAGTAAAGGAAACGTTTGGGGGTAGAATGCTGTTGGCCCGAGGAAGGGACCCGGATGAGGCTCCAGGGTAAAGTTTACGCGCTTCGCAATTTCCCTGTAATTTTTGCAGAAAACCTGGCGCAGTGACCCGGTGCCATTCTGCCGACGCCCCGACGTGCTTAGGCCCTGCTAAGTTGTTCTTAAACAGTAGCTTGTAGAGAAGGGATCTAGGCGGCGCGAGACGCCGATTCGGAGACAGGCGTCCGGACTACGCCAAAATAGCGATCCAGAGTGTTCATGGCGGCATTTAGGACCAGGCGGCAGTCGGGGCAAGACTCGAGGTGTTCCTCGATCTCTTCTTCGACGCTCTTCGACAGCCGACCCTCTAAGTACCAGCAAATCAAATGGATAGTATCGCGGCAACCCATTGCACTGCTCCCCCTGCTCGCCCAAGCCCGAAAGGCCTACGCCTCATGTGAGAATTGCACTTCGCTGGCCAAACACTCCTACATCCCCGAATGTTCACAACCAACTGAAAAGAATTGGTTTAGTGTCAAATCGGTGTTGTGGCGCTGAGATCCAATACGGGCGGTTTAGAAAAGATTACACGTCCTCAGCCGCAGTTGCGCAGAAAAACGGGAAATCAGCGTTGCGGCGTGATTACCATCTCGCGCAATTCCGCGATCCGGTCCTCGAGCGGGGGATGAGTGCTGAAGAGCGACGAGAGGGTCCCCGCCCCGAACCAGGGCTTCACAATGCACAGGGCCGACGTGGCGGGAGGAATCGCCGTGGTCGGAATGCGCTTGTTGTAGGCACCGAGCTTCTGCAGTGCGCTGATCAGCCCATAGGGCTGGCCGACCATGCGCGCGCCGGTCTGGTCCGCGGAATACTCGCGCTGGCGGGAAAGGCCGAGCTGCAACAGCAACGCTGCGATGGGCGCCAGAATCATCAAAATCAGCCCGAGGATGCCCTGGCCGCTGCGGTCGCGCTCGTCGCCGCCCCCGCCGAACCACAAACCCATGCGCGAGACCCAAGTTATGGCGCCGGCGATGGTGGCGGCAACGGAGCTGATCAGAATGTCGTAGTTGCGCACGTGCGAAAGCTCATGCGCAATGACGCCCTCCAACTCGTCATCGTTCATCAGTTGCAGCAAGCCCTGTGTCACGGCGACGGAGGCATGGCGGGGATTGCGCCCGGTCGCAAACGCGTTCGGCGCCTGATCGGGCACGACGTACAGCTTTGGCACCGGCAGATTGGCCTTAGCGGCCAGCCGCTCCATCACGGCGTACAGCCTCGGGAGTTGTTCGCGCGTTACGGGCTGCGCGCCGCTGGACATGAGCGCGATCTTGTCCGAGAAGAAGTAAGCAAAGGCGTTCGTGAAGATCGCTACGCCCAGGGCTACCGTCAGGCCACTGCGTCCGCCAAAATACTGGCCAATCAGCAGCAGAACAATCGTCAGTGCCGTCAAAAGGAAAGTTGTTCGCAGGATTCTCATGGATTTCTCTTCACCTACTACTACGCAAAGACCGCCTTCATCGTTTCAGTGTAGGGACTCGCCAAAAGGGCGTCAAATTGGCCCGGAGGAATCCCCCTCCCAGCCGCCATCGCTTCTAGCGCCTCGCCGAAGCCGCCGCGGTGGGCTGCTTCGCCTCGGCAGACCGGAACGTCATTGCGTCCTTTTCGCCATCGCGGTCAACCATCACGTGCTCGCCGGGCTTCACCGCGCCTTCGAGAATTTGCAGCGCTAGTGGATCCTGCACAAGCCGCTGAATGGCGCGTCGCAGCGGCCGGGCGCCATAAGCGGGATCGTAACCCTCGGCAAGCACCAGGGTCTTGGCCGCGGGCGTGAGTTCGAGCGTGATTTGACGCTCGGCGAGCAGCTTTTCCACGCTCTTGAGCAAAAGGTCCACGATGCGCTCGAGTTGCTCTTTCCCCAGGGGATTGAACATGACGATTTCGTCGATGCGGTTGAGGAACTCCGGCCGGAAAACAGCGCGCAACGCTTCCATGGCTTCCTTGCGGGCCTGTTCGGGATCCTTTGCCGCCAGCTCGAAAATCGCCGTCGAGCCAACGTTGCTGGTCAGGATGAGCACGGTGTTGCGGAAATCCACGGTGCGGCCCTGGCCGTCGGTCAGGCGGCCGTCCTCGAGAATTTGCAGCAACACGTTGAAGACATCGGGATGCGCCTTTTCGATTTCGTCGAAGAGCACCACGGAGTAAGGGTGCCGGCGCACTTGCTCGGTGAGCTGGCCGCCTTCCTCGTAGCCAACGTAGCCCGGAGGCGCGCCGACGAGGCGCGAAACGGTGTGCCGCTCCATGTATTCGCTCATGTCGATGCGAATCATCAGTTTTTCGTCGTCGAAGAGGAATTCCGCGAGCGCGCGGGCGAGTTCCGTTTTGCCGACGCCGGTCGGTCCGAGAAAAATGAAGGAGCCGATGGGCCGCTTGGCATCGGAAAGCCCGGCGCGGCTGCGGCGCACAGCGTTCGAGACGCGCCGCACGGCATCGTCCTGACCGACCACGCGCTCGCGCAGGCGGTCTTCCATGTGGACAAGCTTTTCGACTTCGCCCTCGAGCAGCCGGCCGACGGGGATACCGGTCCACTTGCTCACCAGCTTGGCGATATCCTCTTCGTCGACTTCTTCCTTGAGCATCGGCGCTTCTTTTTGCAGCGCGGCGAAGCGCTGCTGCGCCTGCTGGAGCTCCCGTTCCACGGCGCCCATGCGTCCGTAGCGTATCTCCGCTACCTTCGCGAGATCTCCCGAGCGCTCGTAGCGTTCCGCTTCGCCTTTGAGCTGCTCGGCTTGCTCCTTCAGCTTGCGGATTTTGAAGATCGCTTCCTTTTCCGCCTGCCAGCGGGCCTTCAGCGCGCTCGATTCCTCCTTCAGCTTGGCAAGTTCTTTTTCGATTTGTCCGCGGCGTTCCTTCGAGTAGGCGTCGCTCTCTTTCAGCAGAGCCTGCCGCTCGATTTCCAGCTGCATGATACGCCGCTCGATTTCGTCGATTTCGATGGGCATCGAATCAATTTGCATGCGCAGGCTGGCGGCGGCTTCATCAATCAGGTCAATGGCCTTGTCCGGCAGGAAGCGATCGGAAATGTAGCGGTGGGAGAGCGTAGCGGCCGCGAGGATTGCGGAGTCCTTGATGCGCACGCCGTGGTGCACCTCGTAGCGCTCCTTCAGTCCGCGCAGGATCGCGATAGTGTCCTCGACGGTCGGCTCTTCGACGAGCACGGGCTGGAAACGCCGCTCGAGCGCCGGGTCTTTTTCGATGTTCTTTTTGTATTCATCAAGCGTAGTCGCGCCAATGGCGCGCAATTCGCCCCGGGCTAGCGCCGGCTTGAGCATATTCGAAGCGTCCATGGCGCCTTCGGCGGCGCCGGCTCCGACGAGCGTGTGCAGCTCGTCGATGAACAGGATGATCTGCCCTTCCGCTTCGGTGATTTCCTTGAGCACGGCTTTCAGCCGGTCCTCGAATTCGCCGCGGTATTTCGCTCCGGCGATAAGGGCGGCGAGGTCAAGGGCCACCAGGCGCTTGGTCTTGAGCACGTCGGGGACATCACCGGACACGATGCGCTGTGCGAGGCCTTCGACGATAGCGGTCTTGCCAACACCCGGCTCGCCAATCAGCACCGGATTGTTCTTGGTGCGGCGGGCCAAAATCTGCATCACGCGGCGAATTTCCTCATCGCGGCCGATCACCGGGTCCAGCTTCGATTTGCGCGCCAGTTCGGTCAGGTCGCGCGCATACTTTTCCAGGGCGGCGTAGGTGCCCTCGGGATTCTGCGAAGTGACGCGCTGACTGCCGCGCACGCCCGTCAGCGCCTGCAGAATCGCCTCGTGCGAAGCGCCATTGCGCTTCAGGATTTGGCCGGCCGGATCGCGGTCCTGCCCGGCAATTGCCAAAAACATGTGCTCGGTCGAGACGTACTCATCCTTGAAGCGATCGGCTTCCCGGAAAGCGTTCTCGAGCACATCATTCAGGGCGCGCCCCAGGTGCTGTTGCCCGAAGCCAGTCACTTTCGGCAAGCGGCCGATTTCGCGTTCCATGTCTTGCTGCAAGAGCTCGGCGCGAATCCCGAGCCTCGCCAGGAGCGGCGGCACCACGCCATCCGCTTGCCCCACCAGCGCGGAAAGCAAATGGACCGGCTCAACCTGCTGGTTTTCATGCCGCGCGGCGATTTCTTGCGCGGATTGCAGCGCTTCCTGGGCTTTCACCGTCAATTTTTCAAATCGCAACATCATGGCCTGCTTTCTGGATGAAAAGGGCTGGCGCGAACGCCAGCCCTTCTCTCAACGCGCGGTCTCGCGCCGGGTTTACTTTGCGGCTGCCGACATCGCTGCCTGGGGAGCGCCGACATTCACTTTGATCTGCTTCGGCTTGGCCTCCTCGCGTTTCGGCACGTGCAGCGTCAGCACGCCATTCTGATAATCGGCATGAATGGCTTCCGCGTTCACGGTATTTGCCAGGGTAAAGCTGCGTGCAAAGGAACCGTAGGCGCGTTCGACGCGGAGATAGTTTTCCTCCTTCACTTCCTTCTCGAACTTGCGCTCGCCGCGAATGGTCAGGACGTTGTTCTCGACCCGAATGTCCAGCTCCTTCGGATCAATATCCGGCAGATCGGCTTTGACCACCAGTTCGTGCTCGTTTTCGAAGATGTCCACGGCGGGCGCCCAGGTCGTTAGATTCGACTCCTGCGATCCGGCGCGCTCGAGGAACTCGCCGAAAAACCGGCCCAAGTCCTGGAAAGTAGTGCCCCGGAAGGGCTCAAAGCGGTTCAGCATAGCCATGTTTCAGTCCTCCTATATGATTGTGTGAAGATAATATAATATGAGCATGTCAGTGTCAAGTTATATTTTTCAATTCGTCTGTGTTTTTTATAAGATTCTGATAAACAATGACTTAGCGTGTATGCGTACTCCTGCGCAAGGCTCCAACGGCCACGCTACTGGAACCTCCACTTCCCTTGCGCTAGACTCCTTCCATGCGCCTTGACGAACTGGATTATCAGCTGCCCAAATCCCAGATCGCCCAGCGTCCACTCCCACATCGCGCCCATTCCAAGCTGCTCTTGTTAGAGCGGTCCTCGGGCCAATATGAGGGCCACGGATTTACCGAGCTCCCCGAGCTTCTTCGGGGCGACGAACTGCTGGTCCTGAACAATGCTCGAGTGATCCCTGCCCGCCTCTTCGGCCGCCGCCTGGGCGTGCATGCCGACGCTCCTTCGCGCAAAACGCGGAGAGAGCATCTGAGCGGCCGCGTGGAGGTCTTTTTGGCAAGGAAAGTTGGGGAAGACACCTGGGAGGCGCTGGTTCGCCCGGGGCGCAAGATGAAAACGGGCGAGCGAGTGGTCTTTGGGGAGGGTGAACTGGAGGGAGAGGTTGTCGCGCGCGGCGAGCTCGGATTGCGCACGCTGCGTTTCAGCTCACGCGACGCGCGCAGCCCGGAGGAACACTTGGAGCGGCTGGGCCACGTGCCACTGCCGCCCTATATTGATCGCGAGGACGAGCCCGCGGATCGCGAGCGGTATCAAACGGTTTTCGCGAGCCGCCCCGGAGCCGTCGCCGCGCCCACCGCGGGCTTGCATTTTACGCGGGAAATTCTCGATCAGATTCGCGAGCGGGGCTGCGAGATTTGCGAAATCACCCTGGATGTGGGTCTTGGGACGTTTCAGCCGATTCACACGGAAACGCTCGAGGCGCACGTGATGCAGGGCGAGCATTACGAGATTTCAGAAGATACGGCTCGGCGAATCGCCAGCGCAAAAGCGGCCTTGCGTCCGGTTCTAGCCGTTGGCACAACCGTGGTGCGCGCTCTCGAGGACAGCGCATTACGCGCGCAGGAGGCGGGATCAGCGTTGCCTTTGCTGGCGGGAAGAGCGGAAGCGCGGCTCTTCATCACGCCGGGATTCCGCTTCCGCCTCGTGGACGCGTTACTGACGAATTTCCATCTGCCGCGCTCGACGCTGCTTGCGCTGGTCTGCGCTTTTGCCGGGCGCGAGTTCGTCCTCGGGGCGTATCGCCACGCCGTCGAGGCGGGCTATCGCTTCTATAGCTATGGCGACTGCATGCTGATCCGCTGAATTTGGCGGCAGGCTTCCGGAGCATTCTCGGCGGCGCCCTGATCCGGAAAGGCGAGGAGGCCGGCCGGGCCTCCTCGGTGTTGCGCACTTGGTTTTGGCTGCGTTACTCCGCGAAGACAAACACGCGGTTCTGCCCCGCGAAGCGCACTTCCTTCACCTGACCGTCGGGATCGACCAGCACGGAATCGTACGCGGATTTCGCGCTGCGCTCTTCCCAGCGGCCTTCGGATTCGGCTATCACTTGCTTGCCCTTTTGCACCACGGCTTTGTTGCCGTCGATTTGCAGCCGGTACTCGCCGGCCTGGAGGTCGGCTTTCCCGATGCGGGCTTTCTGGGAAATGCTGATGGTTTTCGAGAAGGGCTTGGCGAAAGCGGGCACAGTGATTGCCAGGGCGCCGAGCAATGCGAGGCTGCGGAGCAAGGAATTGCTTTTCATGGGTGTCATCCACCTTTCGGTTGAAGATCGCGGCAGCCGGCGGAGGTTTCGGCGAGGCAGTTGACACGGGAGCGCGGGCCGAGTAGGCTCGCCCGCACGACACCTTCTCTTCCTGGACGAACGGCCGGAAAGATTGCGTGTCATCGCCCCGCGGCTGCCACCGCGGGGTTTTTTCTTGCCATCCGAAGAACTCAAAACCGCTGCACCCCGTATAGACGAAAGGTCCCGCGCGAATGTTTCGCGAACACGCAAAGAATCTTTCCGCCATTCGCGGCGCGGGAGCGCGCGTCCCAAAACCGTGCGCACAACACATGGCGCGCGCGAAATTTGCTAAAAATTTATGCGTTTTTGCGTTGCGCGCGTGCTCGAATTGAGTTTTCGACCCCATCCGCCTCGAGGTCTCGTGCATCGTAACTTCGCTTCATCTATACTCAGGTGCACTCTTCAGGGTCCCGTATGCGCATTCTGGTCCTGAGCGACCTTCACGCCAATCTGACCGCTCTCGATGCCGCGCTTCAATCGGCGGAGGGGCGCTGGGATCAGTGTGTTTGCCTCGGGGACGTGGTGGGCTACGGGCCGGATCCAAACGAAGTCACTTCCAAAATCCGGCCGCTCGCCGCACACTCCATTCGCGGAAACCACGATAAAGCGGTAGCCGGCTTGATGGATACGGCGGACTTCAATCCGGTGGCGAAAGCGGCGGTGGATTGGACGCGCTCGCAGCTTTCCGCGGAGAATCTCAACTGGCTCGCGAATTTGCCGCCAGGACCCCTGACCGCTTCGGGAATCGTTTTGGTGCACGGCGCATTTCAGGACGAAGACGAATACGTGTTCACGCCCGCGCAAGCGCTCGATGGGCTGTTGGACTCCAGCGCGGACCTGACTTTCTTCGGCCACACGCATCATCAGGGCGGATTTTCCTATCAGCAATCGAATCTCGAAATTCTGCACGTCCACCCTCGAGCATCGGAGTCGTTCGCGGCGTTGCGCGTGGAGCCGAACCGCCGTTATCTGCTCAATCCGGGGTCGGTGGGCCAGCCCCGCGATGGCGATCCGCGTGCCGGTTTCGCCATTACCGATCTCGGGCATCACACGGTTGAGTTTTGGCGGGTTCCGTATGACATTGCTTCTGTGCAGTCGCGCATGCGCGCTGCGGCGCTCCCCGAGCCGCTGATCCAGCGGCTATCGGTGGGACGCTAGGAATTGGCGCCGCGTTGCGCCGGCCCGCGCCCGGCTTGAACATGACGGATGAACTTCAACTCGAACAGCCGCGGGAGCGGCCGCCGGACAATAGCTCCCGGCTCCTGATTTTTGTCGTTCTGGCCGCGGCCATCGTGCTGGGGTTCATTTTGTTTTGGCCGCGCTCGGTTCATCATGAGGCTCCGCCTTCGCTGGGCGTGCACTTGCCGTTCGGACCCGCCGAGCAGTCCTACGCCGGCAGTATTCGCATCGAAAGCGTTTCCCTTAGCCGGGCAGAAAACTTTCTGCATCAGGAAGTCACAACCGTAAACGCCGTCCTTGCAAATGACGGGAACCGGACGCTGCAAGGCGTTCAAATCACGGCGGAATTTTACGATCAGGTCCACCAGGTGGTCCTGCAGGAGACCCGCAACGTGCTTGCCGGCTCGCCCGCGCTTTTGCCGCACGGCAGCACGAATATTGAAATTTCCGTTGAACACATTCCTTCCATGTGGAATGCGCAGCCGCCTTCGCTTCGCGTGACCGGATTGCTCTTCGCCCCTTGATTCCGCCCGGTTCTCTTCGGAGAAACCGGCGCGCCGCCGGGCCGAAATACATGCAGGAATACGTATCTGTTTGTATAATCTCCGCATGGAACTGGCGTCCGAACTGGAAGCGAGCCTGCGTGAGTTTGCCGCGGCTGGCCCGGTTGAGCTGCGCGACAACGGCAGCCGCGTTTCGCTTGCGGGACTCTCGTGGGAAGTTCGCGGCACTGGCGCAAGGCCGCTTCTGCATCTCTGGTCCGAGCGATACAACTTGACCCGGCGCGTTCTCGCCATCACCGATCATTCGGACCGCCGCCTGGCTCTCGCGGTCGAGCGCTTCGGCCGTTCGAAGCCCGGCCGGCTGGAATTTATTCGCACCGATTTCGAGCGGGCTCCGCGCGACGTCTCGCGCGCGGAGTTTTGCGAGCTCCTGAAGCGGATCCTCGCTTCCCAATTCCCGGATGAATCGCTCGAATCCGTCACCATTTCGCCGGACCTCGAGCACTCGCTTTCGGGCAACTACGCGCGCGGCGTGCTTCGCCGCGGCAGCGCTCTGGTCGCATTTCTCGCCGTGCCCGGGAGCGAGCCGGCCGAGAATGTCAGCCGGAGCCTCACGTTCGCGCTGCTTTGGCTCGACCGTGCGCGCGGCACCCGCCGCGGAAACGTGACCGCGCTCCGCCTGATCGTGCCCAAGGGAACCAGCGGCGCGGTCGCTCACGTTTGCGCCGCCCTCCGCCCGGAGTGTTCGCCGCAAATCTATGAGCTGGATTCCGTGCTGGAAACCCTGACCGCCGTCGATCCGCGCGCCGCGAGCAATCTGCGCACTTCGCTGGTCGTGGCGCGCGAGTCCGAAGCATTGCTCGAACGCGCGCGTCCCGCGCTCGACGCGGCCGTGGCTCTCGCCCCTCGCGCGCTTACGGTGCACGCCGCGCCGCAAACGCGCGAAGTGCTTCTGCGCTTCCGCGGCCTTCCCGTCCTGCGGTGGCACGATGGGCGTCTGTTCTTCGCTACCCCGGAATGCCACGACGAAGTCAGCTCCGCATCGGACAAACGGCTGGCCGCGCTTCTGCGCAAGCTCGAACTTTGCCGGAATCCGCTGGCAGGCGATACGCGTCACCCGCTTTTTCGCGCGCAGCCCGAGCGCTGGCTCGAAGCGCTCGTGCGCCAGGACGTCACGCGCATTGATCCCGTTCTCGATTCGCGATTTGTTTACGCGCAGGTCTTCGCCAACGCCGGCGGCGAACACGGCATCCTCGATCTGCTCACGGTTACGCAGTCCGGACGCGTCGCCATTCTCGAACTCAAGGCCTCCGAACACATTCACCTGCCGCTGCAAGCCGCCGATTACTGGCTGCGCATCCGCCGCCACCTCGAGCAGCGTGACCTCAGCCGTTACGGGTATTTCTCCGGTGTTGAACTTCAGGCTGCGCCGCCGCTCGTTTATTTGGTCGCCCCGGCGCTGCACTTCCATCCTTCCGCGGATACGCTCTTGCGGTGTCTGGTTCCTGAGATGGAAGTCGTGCGCGTGGGCCTTGCCGAAAGCTGGCGGTCTGGCTTGCGCGTTGTGCTCCGCCACTGAGCTGCCCCTAACCGCGATGGGCGGGGCACGTGTTGTCCTGGGAGCCGGCCGGAGAGGAGCTTCGACAAACGCAGTTCCTGCCTTCCCCTCAAGCCAGGGTCGAGGTCCAATTTTGCGGGCTGGCGAAAATATAGGCCCCAAAAGGAGAGAAGCAGCTAGGGGGTTGCCCTAACTGCTTCCCGGGGTGTGTCCTCGAAGTGGTTTTGTTAGTTTAGATGGATTTCGTTGAAAAAGGTTTCCTGAGAGGCAAATCTTTTTTGAATTTTCTCGTTGCTGTACCCCGCGCAGCGCTTGCGTCCGTCTAATAGAACAGATACTTGCGCCAGCGCTCATCGCGGTGGCCGATCAGGCGCATCAGTTGGCGCGAGGTGTGCAGCGTGAAGGGCCGCGGCTTGCGCGCCAGCTTGAGGCCTGCCTCTTCCGGCGTCCGGTCACCCTTGGCGTTATTGCAGTGGTAGCAGCACGCAACCAAATTCTCCCACGAGGACCTTCCCCCGCGCGAACGCGGCAGCACGTGATCCAAGGTCAGCTCCGAACCCGGAAACACCTTGCCGCAGAACTGGCACGTGTTGCGGTCTCGCAACAAAATGTTTTTCCGGGAAAGTGCCCGGCTCTGCTGCGGGATATGCCGGTAAGCCAGCAGCCGAATCACGGAAGGCACGCGGTGAGCATGCGCCGCCGAATGCACTTCGGCGCTGTGCACCTCTTCGGCTTGCGCGACGCCCTTTAGCAGCAGGACCATCGCGCGCCGCACCGCCGTCACGTTGATGGGCTCGTATGTCGCATTCAGCACCAGCACAGGCTCCTGCATCAGCGACGCGCGCCTCGATAGATTCGAATTGTGGATTCTACTCCCGGCTGGACTCTCACTGGCCCCGGACACGGCCCCGCTTGCCGCCTCGTGGGAATGGCGGCCCCGGGATTCCATCGGGTTTGGCCGCAGGGCGCTCATCGCTACCGCTTACTGCTCGCCGGAGCTTGGCAGGGCATCGCGCACGGCCCGGGCCACGGTCAGCCCGATTACTCGCTTTGCTCCCGCGTCATGCAGCGCTCGCGCACAAGCGTCGAGCGTCGCTCCAGTCGTCATTACATCATCTACCAGTAAGACGCTCTGCTTGTCAACTTGGCTGCCCGCACGTGCGGCAAATGCGCCACGAACGCTCGCCCATCGCTCTTCCAAACTGAGCAGGTATTTGTTCGGTCGCGGTTTCGTCCTGACCAGCAGTACGGGGCGATACGGGAGCCGCAGTCTTCGCGCCACTCCGCGCGCGATCAGGTCCGCCTGATTGAATCCGCGTTCCCGCTGCCTCTCCCGATGCAGCGGCACCGGCACGACCACGTCCACGCCCTCCGCGAAGTGCTCCCGCCGCGCGAGCTCGGCTAGCCGCGCCGCGAACCACTCCGCAAGCGGGTCGATGCGCTCGAATTTCAGCAGCAGGATTGCCTGCACCAGCCCGCCGCTGTAATGGGCAAAGCTCCTGGCCCGGTCAAATCCGTAGCGACGCTCCGCACAGGCGCGGCACACCCGCTCGCCGTCGCGCATCAGGGATCCGGCTGCTTCCGGCCATTCGTGCCATTCCCATGGCGATCCGCATACCGCGCAAATCCTCGGCCCGAGCGGCTCGAACGCCCCGAGACACGCCTCGCACACCGGCACCCGGTTTGCCGTCGCCAGCAGCCCATCGCAGATCCGGCACTCCCCCGGAAACACCACGCCCGCCACTGCATCCGCCATCCATAAGGCCGCTCTGCGTGCCAGGACGGCAAAATCCACGAAGCGCCCGCCTCTGCCCTTTGCCCGCAGGTTTTCGATGCTGTCGCCTTGCTTTCCCTCAGCCTCACGCGCGGACACGGCGCTGCTGAGAGGCGCGGCAACGGCGTGCCCTCCTCGCGCGGAGCTGTCCTTTGCCTCGGCCGCCATGGCGGCCAAAGCCTACCGCGTTTTCTATGATTTGGAAATGAGAACGTTACCTTTTAGTTTTACAAGACCTTAAGGCAAGCGCCTTCTGAGGCGGCTCCTTTAGGCCCTCCGTGGCTAGATCAGGCCTTTTTCGACCTTTTCCTGGCAGCTAATGCAATTTTTGGCCCAGGGCACCGCCTCGAGGCGCTTCTGCGCCATCTCTTCTTCGCAAGTCGCGCACGTCCCGTACGTATTCGCGTTGATCCGCTTTAGCGCTTCGTCAATCAGGTTCAGCACCGTGCGGTCCGTGTTCGTCATTCCAAACAAGAACTCCTTTGTATAGGAGTTTGCCGCCTTGTCCGCCAGGTCCACCGTCGGATCGTCGTCCGCCTGCCGGCCTTCCTCTTGCGTCCGCGCGATCGTCTTCATCAGCTCCTCGCGCCGCGCAATCAGCTTCTTCTTGTAATAGTCCAGCCTTTTCTTGTCCATAAGAGTCCCGCCCCACAGTCCACTTTCGGGGCCATCTAAAAACTCCGTAGTCTAGGCCCCGGGTCGCGGCACTGTCAAGACGACCGCAAGACCGCCGTATTGGATACATCAAACGGCCGTTTGGTTTTCTCGCGTGCCTCCGCTCCGGCCTGCTCTTGTCTGCGTCGGCGACGCGGTCGCGCCCGCACCTCAGCAAGGCCGGCCCGGAACGGGCTCAAGCATCAGCGGAAAAGGGAAGTTCTCAGTCTGTATGGACCATGCACCGCGCCACCAGCCGCCGGGCACTGCCGCTACGGAACGACCGGCAAAACCAGGGCGGATGGGTGCGCGTTATCGTGCAGCAGGACGTTTGTCGCTTTCGCCATGCGCGAAGCGCGCGACTGCAACTCGCCGGTATTCATATTCCGGTCAAACCGCGGAAAATCGCTGCTCGAGACTTCAAGCCGCAGCTTGTGGCCAGGCAGAAACACATTGCTCGTCGCCCACATGTCCACGGTGATGTGGTACACCTCGCCCGGATTCGCCAGAGCTGGGTGCTCCTGCGAGTCGCGATACCGCAGCCGCAAAATCCCGCTCGTCAGATTCTGGGCGAAACCGTTCGGCCAAACATCCACGAGTTTTGCGGTGAAGTCCGTATCCACGGCGGAGCTGCTGACCCACAGATCGGCGCTCACTGGCCCCGTCACTTCGGTCGCCTGCGAAAACGCCGGCGTCGAAAAAACCAGGACGTCATTGCGCGCTTCCGCCGGCCGCTGGTCCTCGGGGCCAATTCCTGTCGGCAGCGGCCCACAGCAGAGCGGCCCGCCGATGGTCGGCACGGGATCCGCCGGATCGTAAACATACTGATCGGCTTTCTCTTCGCCGGGCGGCGTCGTGCTGAGCGAGCCGTTGCCCGCCGAGCTGTTCGCCGAGCCGGCGGAATGGAGGTAAAACCGGGTGCTGCGCGCGCGGGCCAGGGGCCAATCGTCTTCGTCGCGCCATTCGTTTTTGCCCATGACGAAAATGCGCACCGGCTTCTCGTTCGCGACGCCGTTGTCTTCGCCCTTGAGCAGCCAGTCGTACCAGCGCAACACCGCGCCATCGAAATCAATCGGCAAGTTCGCGCCGAAATCCACCGCGCCGACTTTTCTGCTGCTCGAGCCGCCAGCGTGCCCGCCGACGTAAACGAGCAAACGCTGCCCCTTGCGCGCGGCCTCCGAGCCGCCTTCGGTTTTCAGGTGCGAGTAGTTGTGCAGCGAGCCGCCAAGAAAAATGTCGTACCACGCGGCTTGCGAAAAGACGGGCACTTGAATTTTCGCGTAGTGGTCCTCGATCGAAAGAGCTTTCCAGTAGGCGTCGAAATCGGGATGCAGCAGCCAGTCGCGGAAATAAGGGGCAATGCCCGCCGGCGAAACTTCGGGCAGCGGGGCGTAATTGAGCAGCGGCAGCGTGGCTGTTCCCGCGAGCGCGTCGGCGCTGCGATCCACCTTGCGATGCATGGTGTTTTCCGCGAGACCCGTTGACCAGGACTCGTTGAACCACTGCTCAAATGCGCCGCCTTGATAGGTCCAGCCATCATGGTAGTTTGAGGCGGTCACGTTCGGAGCGATTCCGGCAAGATGGGGCGGCGCCGTGATCGCCGCCAGGAATTGCGTCGCGCCGACGTAGGAACCGCCAAACATGCCGACTTTGCCGTTCGAGTACGGCAGCGCCGCGGCCCATTCGACGGTGTCGTAGCCGTCGTTCAGTTCGTTCTGGAAGGTGTAGAACTCGCCCTCGGATTGATAACGGCCGCGAACGTCCTGTGCGACGACGACGTAGCCGCGGGCCGCGCCGCGCATGCCGAACTCGAGAGTTCCGGTTTTGTCGTAAGGCGTTCGCGTGAGCAGCACGGGAAATTTACCGGCGGCTTTCGGGCGGTAGATGTCGGCGCGCAGAGTCACGCCGTCGCGCATCTTCGCGGGGACGTTCCGCTCGATCACCACAGCGTACTCGGTTGCCGTCGCTTTCGCGGGCGTCCCGGAGAGCTGCGCCTTAGCCCCCGGGACGGCGAAACAGACCAGCGCGACTGCGACTGCGCACAGCGCCTTCGCACCGTGTTTTCGCGGCACGCCAGCGTGCCTTTGCGTCTCGCCGCCGCGGGCTTCCGGTCTTTTGATGAATGCGCTCTCCCATCGCACCGCTTGCATCGCTCGCTCCAAAGTTGGAATTTTTTCGGATGGTTACTTGCCCTTCGCCAATCACGCCGTGCCCAGCAACTATACCCCCGAGATCTCAACCCTGACGACACGGAATTTTGGGAAGCGCTCTGGCCGGCGGCCAGGTGTTTTTTGCCGCAGTTTAGCGGGAGTTTAGCGAATTTAGGCAGTTCAGGCCTGCCAACAGCGGCAAACCCAAATTTCAGAAATTCTTTGGAGGGACTTGAGGCGAATTTCGCCGAACGAATTCGTCTTTGTTCTTAGCCCGGCATTTCGGTTTGGGAGCTCGAAAGGCGCAGCGGGTTGGTGGCCACCGGGGGCGCGGCGCGAGCGGCTGTGGTGAGAAGTGATCCGGGCAGGAGCAAGGAGCATGTTTTCTGGAGGCCCCCGGCCACGGGGCATCGAAGCGTTGCTGGCCACGGTGCTGTTTGCAGTTTCCTCCGGTATTTCCGCGCGGGCGCAAAGCCTTCCGGCAAGACCTGCCGCGATGCCCTCCGCTTTGCTGTTCCGAATCTCCTCTTCGCTGGGCGCGTGCCTGCCAATTGCGGAAGCGATGGCGGTGGCGGAGCACGTCGCGCAGGAGCCGGAGAATCCGTGTCTGCTCGGAGGACCAAACCCAAGACAGGGCCGCAACATTTGCCGGGAGGTCCAAGCCGGGTTCTATGCCTGCTCCGATCCGGAAGCGGAACTCCGCTCGGCGATGTTCGCCCGCGGAAAGAGAGGCGAGTTGATCTTGCAAGCGCGGGATGAAGCGCTGCAGATTTTGCGGGGGGAGAATGCCTGCTCGGCGTGGTTTCGGACGAAAGATCCGCGCGCCGCTGATGTTTTTGAAACGCTGACCTACGACATCGATTCCAAAGCGGCGGACTACGTGGAGGAGACGGGCACGCCGGACCTGCGCATTTATAGCAATCCTTACGTCGCGACGGTGGTGCAGGGGGGCGGCTCGTACCAGACGGTCAAATTGAATGCTGGGGGAGCTTTCTTCCGGCGATCCGCCTACATTCGAGTTCTTCCGCCAAATGGCGGAGCCGTGCGACTCGCCGGGATACGCTACCTGCGGGTCGGGCCTTTCGCGGGAAATACCCGCGAAGCGCAGATCACCACCATTTTGCACGAATTTGGACACGTCATCGATTTGCTTCCGGCTGACGGGGGAGATGTGGATGGGAAGTCGGTGCGCAACACGGACATGGTCGTACAGCATTGCCGGAGCGAAATTGCAGAGAGCGCGCGGAACACAGCGGCAAACGCGCCGCGATAGAATCGCGAAAGGCGAAACGCCAAAGGCGGAGCCGGCGCTATCCAAGTGCGGCGTGCTTCGCGCGGCCAAGTGCACGCCGGACGGAATCGAGGAGCTTCCGGTAGCGGGCCGCTTGGCACCCGGACCAGCCGAGCGGTCGAGTGCTCCGAAGGCACTTTTTCGGCACGGCCGCATTTGATTCGAGACTGACGAAAATTTGAGGCTGGCAGTGATAGAATCCGCCGCAGTTTTTCATTCTGATCACCTGCGAGGCTTCGGATGCGCAAAGTGTGTTCGGTGGTGGCAGTGCTGGTCTTTGCCGGGCTGAGCTATGCGGGCCAGCAACAGGATTTTTCCAAGGTCGAGATCAAGGTCACCAGGGTTTCCGGCAACATTTACATGCTCGAAGGAGCAGGCGGAAACATTGCGGCGTCCGTGGGCGAAGATGGGATCGTCATTGTGGACGACCAGTTCGCGCCGCTGGCGGACAAGATCCAAGCAGCGCTAAAGGGGCTGGGCATCACGGACAAGCCGGTGCGGTTCGTGATCAACACGCACTATCACGGCGACCACACGGGAGGAAACGCGCTGTTCGCGAATGGCGGCTCAACGGTGATCGCTCAGGACAATGTTCGCAAGCGGCTTGAGGCCGGCGGCGCCGCGGGAAACGGCGGGTCGGTGAAGATGGAAATGAAGCCGGCGGAGAAAGCGGCGCTGCCGATTATCACCTTCGAACACGACGTAACGGTGCATCTGAACGGCGAAGACATTCGCGCGCTGCATTTTCCCTCGGGCCACACGGACGGAGACTCGGTGATTTTCTTTCCGAAGAACAACGTCGTGCACATGGGCGACGACTTCGTTCGCTACGGCTTTCCCTTTATTGACGTGGCGAGCGGAGGCAGCGTGCAGGGGATGATCAGCGCGATGGAGAAAGTGGCGGCGCAGCTCCCGCCGGACGTGAAGGTCATTCCAGGGCACGGAGCACTTTCGAATCTGGACGATGTGCGCGCCTTCGTGACCATGCTGAAAGAGACCTCGGCGGCGGTGCAAAAAGGGATCGACCAGCACAAGACGCTGGACCAGATGAAAAAAGAGCGAGTGCTGGCGGCGTGGGAAAAGAAGTGGACCGGGGACTTCATCAATGCGGATGCGTTTACAGAGACGCTGTATAACTCGCTGACGGGGCATCACGGCGAGTTCATGAAGCATAACTGAGCCACGCTTGCTTGCCAGGTTTCGCGCGAAGTGCGGCGCATAAGCAGGTCCCGGACAAAGCCCGCCCGGGAAAAGAGAAAATTTCGCGTTTCCAGGTAACGTGCTCGGGGGGCGCGGTGTTTCCAGAGTCTGAAGAACGAACCGCTGAAAAAAGCAAAGGAAAGATAAGAGAAGTCCGGAGGCCAATGACGGATCGGCGCGCGTTTTTGAGCTATTTCGCGAGTGCGGGACTCGGCTCGACGCTGCTGCCGGGCGTTTTGTGGGGCAAGCTGGAGGCAGCGGGGACGGGGGCGGTGGTCACGCTGAAGATGCTGCAAGATGCGGCGGCCGTAGCGGGCGTGAGTTTTTCGGAGCAGCAGTTCGAGCGGATGCTTAAGGGAGTGAATGAGAATCTCACGAAGTACCGCGCGATTCGCGCCGTGCCGCTCGACAACAGCATCCCTCCCCCGCTGTATTTCAATCCCGTCGTTCCGGGAATGACAATTGAACGAGAGAGGCGCGGATTTCGGCGCAGTGAGCCGCCAGCCGTGACCAGGCCCGCGAATCTGGAGCAGGTGGCGTTCTGGCCGGTTACGGCGCTGAGCGAACTGCTGCGAACCAAACAGGTGAAATCCGCCGAGCTGACGGAAATGTATCTGGCCCGCCTGAAGCGATACAACCCGAAGCTGCTCTGCGCGGTGACGATTACGGAAGAATTAGCCATGCGGCAAGCGCGGGAAGCGGACGCGGAGATTGCGGCGGGGCGCTACCGGGGACCGCTGCATGGCGTGCCGTACGGAGTCAAGGACCTTGCGGCGGTGAAGGGCTATCCCACCACGTGGGGGGCGGCGCCGTTCAAGGATCGCGTGATTGATGAAGATGCAACGGTGGTGGCGCGGTTGCGCGAGGCGGGGGCGGTATTGATAGCGAAGCTCGCGACCGGCGAACTGGCGCTCGATGATTTGTGGTTCGCGGGGCAGACGAAGAATCCTTGGGACTTGTCGATGGGATCGCAAGGTTCTTCGGCGGGCCCCGCGTCGGCGACTTCGGCAGGCCTGGTGGGATTCTCGATAGGAACCGAGACAGGTGGCTCGATTGAGGAACCTTCGGCCATTTGCGGCGTCACCGGCTTGCGGCCGACGTACGGGCGAGTTAGCCGGCACGGATTCATGGCGCTGAGCTGGAGTCTCGACAAGATTGGCCCCATGTGCCGCACTGTCGAGGATTGCGCGCTGGTGCTGCATGCGATTCAGGGGCCGGATGGGCTGGATCTGACCGTGCAAGATGTCCCGTTCAACTGGGATGCGCATCGCGATATTCGCCAGTTGCGGGTCGGATACTTGAAGGCGGCGTTCGCGGATACGCGACAGACAGCACAAACGAATGCGAATGACGCGGCGGCGCTCGAAAAGCTGCGCAGCTTGGGTGTGAATCTGGTGGAAGTCGCGCTGCCGGAACACTCGGACTTGGATATCGGCGTGATTATCTATGGCGAAGGGAACGCGGCGCTTAGAGATCCGATTGAAACGCGGCCCGAGCATCTGGTGCGGCAGGATCGCGTAGCCAATCAGCATGCCCTGCGGCTGCTGCCGGCCATGGAGTATCTGGATGCAAACCGGATCCGGTTTTTGCTCATGCAGGGGATGGCCAAGCTAATGGAACAGGTGGACGTGTACGTCGTTCCATTCGACTATTCGGACTACACGCCGAATCCGATTTCGACGCTGAACACCTCGGTGACGAACCTGACGGGGAATCCGCACGTGGTCGTGCCGCACGGCTTCAACGAGAAGGGGAATCCGACGAGCATCGGGTTCATCGGGAAGCTGTTTGGCGAGGCGGAGTTGCTGGCGGTGGCGAAAGCGTACCAGGACGCAACGGAGTGGCATTTGCGGCATCCGCCGCTCTTTATCGGAGTCTGAATCGGGCGTCGGTCCGCGTGTCCTGTGAGGCTCCGCGCAATCCACAGGTCTGAGGATAACGCTGAAAAAATTTCGGCTGAGGGCTTGACGCTAAGCCGGAAACCTGTATAATGACAAATGGTTCGGGGGCTTCCCAAAGCATCCGGCCTAATTAGGGGATTCACGGTCGGTCTGAAGTACATTCAAGTCACAGACCTATAGTGAGGCGCCTTACGAGCACTGGGTAGCAATCTGTCGAGCTTCGCGCAAAGTCACCCAATGGTGACTGTGCCCGGCGCTCGACGCCGGGTTTTTTATTTCTGGAAGCTGGAAGCAAGAGGCCGGAACTCCAAGAGGGTTTCGGCAAGTCGGCGGAAGGAAGCCAGAAAGCTTCGGCGGAATGCCGAAGGCTCTGACGGGCTCAGAGCAAAAGTTCTTTGACAACAGAAAATTGGCAAGTTCACGCCGATAAGCGCGGGCCGATTATGGTCGGAACGTGCGCGATGGCGTGGATTATTACAAGTTCTGCTCGAGTTGAGCAGTACTGTGGAACAAGGCGAATTCAGTCATTTGTTCGAGGAAGTGCGGAATCGAAAGCCCCGCTGGCCTGCAAAGGCAAGCCGAGGATGTAGGGAGCCGCACAGAATCGAGACGCCGGAGCCGGAAGGCTTCGACGGTTTGAGTGAGTTTTATGATTAAGCTACTAAGGGCGTACGGTGGATGCCTTGGCGCCAGAAGGCGATGAAGGACGTGGCAAGCTGCGATAAGCCTCGGGGAGCCGCAAGCAGGCTTTGATCCGGGGATTTCCGAATGGGGAAACCCAGCGGGATGAACTCCCGTTCCAGCGGACTGAATCCATAGGTCCGTATGAGCCAACCCAGGGAAGTGAACCATCTCAGTACCTGGAGGAAAATAAATCACAGAGATTCCGAAAGTAGCGGCGAGCGAAATCGGAACAGCCCAAACCCATGTGTTTACACATGGGGGTTGTAGGACCGCGTGAGTAGAGTTACCAATCCGATCGCTAGGTGAACCAGCAGGAACGCTGGGCCACAGAAGGTGAGAGCCCTGTAACCGAAAGCGAATCGGACTCGAAGCGGTATCCTGAGTACCACGAGACACGTGTAATCTCGTGGGAAGCTGGGGAGACCACTCTCCAAGGCTAAATACTCTCTGGCGACCGATAGTGAACCAGTACCGTGAGGGAAAGGCGAAAAGCACCCCTGCGAGGGGAGTGAAATAGAACCTGAAACCGTATGCTTACAAG